>OLRV01000544.1_pt1 | contig 37284 bp, 29 predicted proteins | sample 1672421 | NCBI WGS metagenome assembly OLRV01 (sample SAMEA3136684, study PRJEB25190) | human gut metagenome | biome: human gut; feature: human-associated habitat; material: faeces | place: Austria | collected 2013
TCCGGATTACATGGTAAGCATCGGTGGAAGCTCGATAACTGTAAGCACTTATGCTGAAGAAGAAGCATACATAACAATTGCGGAAATTCTTCCAAAGATAGAACCTTATAAACAGAAAAAAACAAAAAGGAGAGACGTTTATAAAAAAGATAAAGAGAATGCGAAAGTATATGAATTCATGATGTCCCAGGATGTCCTTGTAGTAAAAGAAGTTACAGCAAAATTTGCCAACATTAGATATGTTGACGTTTTCGCCTTTCTGAGGTATGAAGTTAGGCATGGAGCAATAACACGCATTGGACGAGGTAAATACAGAGTAAACAAATAAATTCCCAAGCCCCACCGTTAAAATAACGGTGGGTGTCTTGTTATTTAAATAATTTTTTACAAAAAAATAAAAATTTAATATTCATTTAATTTTTCAAAACTAAAATAGCATCAAGATGAAAGAAAAACTTTTTGAAATATTCGAGACACAAAAATCTTTTATTTACAAAACGTGTCGAAAATTATTATATCTTGAGGAGGTTAGAAAATGAAAAGAAAAACAAAAAATATAATTATAATTACACTTATAATTATACTAGGAATTGCGAGTGGATTTACAGTAAAACTTGCAAAAGATAGTGTGAGTACAAATTCTGAAAATGTAGGACAAAACATGGGAACTCCACCAGATCAAGGTGGTCAAGGAGGGCCCGGACAAAACGATAATAATGCTGGACAGAACCAATCCGATAACAGCATGGGACAGAACCAGGGCACACCACCTGCTAAGCCAGACGGTAGTGGTGATAATAGCAATATGAGTGAACCACCAACAATGCCAAATGAAAATAATGGCAATAGTATGGGAGAACCACCAACAAAGCCAGATGATAGTAATGGTAATAGCACATCAGAGTCACCAACTAAACCTGAGGATGGTAGTAACAATGACTCGTCTGAAATGCCAACAAGACCAAGTGATAATAACAATGGAATGCCAACAGAAAACAGGGAAAGTAAAGAAATCAACATTGAATATTATATTTTATTTGGTGTTGAAGCTTTCTTAATAAGCTTATTAATCGCATTTTTAATAATGTCAAACTTCAATAAAAAGACGATCGCAATGACTCTAAGTGGTGCAAAAAATATTGTAATATTAGTCTTAATAGTTGCAATATTAACAGCTGTATTAACTGTGGCACAAGCATTTATTGCAAATAAATTAATCGAAACAAACCAAACACAAAGCGGAATGCAAGCATCAAATGGAATGAAAATGCCAGGCGGAAATGGTGGAGCATCAAGTAATGTAACATATACGGCAAGCAAAGAGATTACCGAAGATGCAACAATAAGCAGTGGAGAATATTCTTCTACAACAGCAGATGAAAACGCTTTACTTGCAAGTGGAGACATAGATGTAAGCGTATCTAATGTAAATGTTACAAAAACGGGAGATTCTGATGGAGGAGACAGCAGTAACTTCTATGGAAATAACTCGGCAGTGCTTGCAAAAGATGGAGCAAATTTAACTCTAGACAACATAACAGTTGCAACAAATGCAGACGGTGCAAACGGAGTATTCAGTTATGGAGGTTCTGCAACAACAAACAATTCATCGAGTGATGGAACAACCGTAACAATAAGCAATTCTAACATTACAACCACGGGAGATAACGCCGGAGGAATAATGACAACTGGTGGAGGAACGACTAATGCAACAAACTTAACAATAAATACGAGTGGAACATCAAGTGCAGCAATAAGAAGCGATAGAGGTGGCGGAAAAGTAAATGTAGAAAAAGGAACATACACAACAACAGGTCAAGGTTCTCCATCAATATACTCAACAGCGGACATCACTGTAAAAGATGCAACTCTAGTTGCTAAGGCATCAGAAGGAATAGTAATAGAAGGTGCTAACACTGTAACAATAGAAAACTGCGACTTAACAGACAGCAACACAAAACTAAACGGACAATCAATAACCTACAAAAACGTATTCCTATATCAATCAATGAGTGGAGACGCTTCAAACGGAACAGCAACATTCACAGCAAAAAATAGCAACATAACAACAAACAATGGAGATACATTCTATATTACAAACACAACTGCAACAATCAACTTAGAAAACAACACAATAATAAACAACGACAGCACAGGAAACTTCCTAAGAGCACAAAAAGACTCATGGGGAAAGAGCGGTTCAAACGGCGGAAATGTAACACTAAAAATGACAAATCAAAAAGCAGAAGGAAACATCGTAATAGATTCAATTTCAACATTAGACATGGAAATGGCTGAAGGTTCATACTATGAGGGAACAATCAACGGTGCAAACGAAGCTAAAAGTATAACTTTAAAATTAGATAGCACATCAAAAATAAAATTAACAGGAGATTCTTACATTACATCATTAGAAGATGATGACACAACATATAGTAATATTGATTTTAATGGATATAAATTATATGTAAATGGAGTTGCTATAAACTAATGAATATGCTATAATTGAAACAAAAAAAGTAAGAAAAGGATATAAACAATGAAAACAATATTAGCCTCAGGTTCTCCAAGAAGAAAAGAACTATTAAGTTTAATAACACCCAAATTCGAAATTATAGTAAGTGGCGTAGATGAAAGTTTAAAAGAAGGACTAACTCCAGAACAACAAACTGAAAGACTAGCATATATAAAAGCAAAAGATGTTTTCGAAAAAACATCAGGAGACAGAATAGTAATTGGTTCAGACACAATTGTAACCAAAAAAGGTAATATATATGGAAAACCAAAAAGTAGAGAAAATGCAATTCAAATGATAAAAGAACTTTTAGAAGGAGATAGAACACATAGTGTAATCACAGGACTAAGCATTTTAATTGAAAAAGATGGTGTATACAAAGAATATAAAACATTTGATGAAGTAAAAGTATTCTTAAAAGAAATGTCAGAACAAGAAATAGAAAAATGGGTTGATTCAGGAAAAGCAATGGATAAAGCAGGAGCATATGGTATTCAAAATGAATTTTGTGTATTTGTTGAAAAAATTGATGGAAATTATACTAGTATTGTTGGACTTCCAACTCAAAAAGTCTATGATGTCTTGAAAAATTATATTGATTAAAATAAAAAATGAGACGAATATAAATGAATAGTTCATTTATACCGTCTTATTTTAATATATAATAAAGTCTTATCTTTTTAAAGATATTTAAAGACTTCTTCAGGATATAATATTTTTGATTTATTTTTAAAATCATCAATATCAATCCATTTGGCAGAAAATTCTCCACCTCTATCTATAATATTATATTCATCTTTGTAATCACTATCTGCAATATCAATTGAATAAAATAAAATTAATTCATGAGCATTTTTACCATTAAAAGTAAAGATATTTTCAGAAATACCAAGAAAATCTTTTACAACAATATCTGTATTAATTTCTTCTTTAAACTCTCTCTTTAAAGCATCAGAACTTTTTTCAAGAAATTCAATACCACCACCTAGACATCTATAAAAAGTTTGATTTTTTATTTTATCAAATTTTTCTTCTACAAGTAGTTTATTATTTTTTATTGCTAAACCTAATGCAATAGGTCTGATTTCAGTATATTTATCCATATGTGACCTCCTTTTTTTATTAATTATGATATTAAATTATTTAAAAATATTTTATAAGCTAATAGAAATAAAGTCAAGTGAAATATGGATTAATTTATAAAAATGTGATATATTATTTTGGAAAGGAAGTAGAGAATATGAAAGCAGTTGTTATATCAGATATACATGGTTCAGGATATTATGCAGAAAAAATAAAAGAGATTAATGAAAGAGAAAATCCTGACAAAATAATATTATTAGGTGATTTATATTATCATGGACCTAGAAATGAGTTGAGTCAAGAATATAAGCCAATGAAAGTGGCAGAAATTTTGAATTCTTTAAAAGATAAATTGCTGGTTGTTAGAGGAAATTGTGATGCAGAAGTTGATGAAATGATTTCAGATTTTAAGTTTAATGATCATATTTTGATGGAGATTAATGGAAAGAAGTTTTATTTTACTCATGGTCATAAGTATAATATTGAGAATATTCCTTATGATGATTTTGATGTTATGATTTATGGACATATTCATCAAGGTTTTATTCAAGAGAAAGAGGGTTTTGTTTTTGCAAATCCTGGTTCAATTTCTCTTCCAAAATGTAATTCTGCTCATAGCTATATTGTGCTTGTTGATAATAAGATTGTATTGAAAGATGTTGATGGTGAAGTATTAAAGGAGTATGAGATGAAAAAATAAAAGTATAATGAAAGGTGGTAACAAAAATGGAAAACAGTTGGAAAATGGAAGAATTTACAGCACAAGAAATACATAAGAAAAAAGAAGATAAAAAAATAGTGGTACCTAAATATCAAAGAGGAATTGTTTGGAAAGAAAATCAAAAAAAAGAATTAATAGACTCAATAAAAAAAGGAATTCCTTTTGGAAGCATTTTATTATATTATGATGAAAATGCTAATAATTATAGGTTAATAGATGGTTTGCAAAGATGTACAACAATATATGAATTTATAAGTAATCCAGCTAACTTTTTTGATATAGACGATATAGATGATGATGCAATAGATACATTAAAAGAACAAATAGGAACAGTATCAAATGAAGAAACAGTAAAAAATAAAATCATCGAAATAATATTAAAATGGATAAAAATAGAACATAAAACAATGCAAGATGTTGTAAGGATGCAATTTTACGGATGTGCCAAAATGATTTCAGAAGAATTTCCAACATTAAAAGGAAAAGAAACAGAAACAGTTGAAATTATAAAGCCTATGTTTGACAAATATATTCAAATGTGTGAACAAATGTTAAATACAAAAATACCAGCAATTGTAATTTCAGGAAGTGAAGAAATATTACCAACAGTTTTTGAAAGAATAAACTCAAAAGGAAGTCAATTAACAAAATGGCAAATATATGCAGCAACTTGGTCAGATGATAAAATAAAAATAAATAAAGAATTAAATCCAATAATATCTTACAATAGAGAAAGATACGAAGAAATGACACTTGATGATGAAATAAATTTACAAGACTTCGATTCAATGGGTCTTGAAAGAAAAGCAGAACTAAATACATTCGAATTGATATTTGGATTTGGAAAAATGATATCTGAAAGTTTTCCACAGCTATTTACAAATACAAAAAAATCAACAGATGTAAGTAGTATAGGATTTAACTTAATAAATGCATGTTTAGTGTTAAAAAATAATGAAATAAAAAATTTAAACAAAAACTTAATTGAAATTGTAGGAAATTCAGAAGAAATAAATAAATTTTTATTAGAAATAATAGAATGTATAAAATTAGTAGATAAAGCAATTGCTATAACAACAAAATTTAAGTCAAATGTAAGAGGAGACACAGCACCATTACATACAGAAATGCAAATCTGTTCTATGATAGCAAGTGTATTTATAAATAAACACATGACATTTGTAATTGATGAAAAAGATATTATAACTGATAGAAAATTAAATTTAGATGGAGTAAAAGAAAATTGGAAAAATTATAAAGAAGCATTTTTAAATAATGCATTAAAAGTATATTTATTAGACCTTTTACAAACAAATTGGAGAGGATCTGGAGATAAAAAACTTAATTATATTATTATAAATCCAGCATATTATACAAGAACAATTACAAAAGAAGAATTTGAATCAGTGCTTAATTTATGGTATGAAAGTATAAAAAATGAAAGAAACGAGTACAAGAAAATAATGAACCCAAAAGAAGCTGATAAAATAGTATTGAATATAATTTATTCAAATCAATTTAAAGCAATAGATCAAATAGACGATTCAACTTATGATATTGAACACTTGGCAACAAAAGGAATGATGAAAAAACAACTAGAAAGATTTAATGGTAATTTAAGACTACCAATTAGTTCAATTGGAAATTTATGTCTTTTACCAACAGAGTATAATCAAGCCAAAGGAGAAAAAACAATTTATCAATACCAAGATACTCAAATGGATATAAGTGAAATTGAAGAAAAATTTTCATTTACGACTTCAAATGACTTAAAATGGATAGGAAACATGAATCTTACAGAAAATGAATTAAAAACAGAGTATAATAAATATATAGATTCAAGATTTGAACGAATAAAAAGCAAATTATTTGAAATTCTTTTTTAATAATTAAAGGAGAGAAAATGAAAAAAATATATGATGTCATTAAAAGGCGAAGAGATGTTAATTCAAGATATAATAGAAGGAAAATATAAAAGTGATTATATAATAATATCTTTAGAAACATTACAGAAGAATGCAAAGAAGTTATTAGAAAATAGATTTATTGATATTGTGATACAAATTACAAATCCTATAAGTGAAGAAAAATATAATCTTTGTATAGTACATTTTGTAAAAACTAAGCTACAAAAATTTTTGACATAGTATATTAGTGATAGGAAAAAAGATTACAAATGTGGAATAGATGAAGACTATTATATAAAGAAAATTCCAAAATCAATCGATTCTTGTGAAGAAATAGATATTGATAAAACATTTAAAGTAGAAAAAGGTTATCTTGCATCATGTCATGTTGATAAAAACTTTTTTACATATGTTCAAACAAAGGAAGAAGCTATGAAATTTCAACAGATTGCTGGTAAATCAAGTTATATTGGAAGAGAAGGAATTGAATTTTATCCACAAGAGTTAATGGTTTTTCATTTATCTAATTTGCCAGGTACGAAAACATGTACAGCATTGGAAAATATGCAGAATAAAAAATCTAAATATAAAGTACCTCAATGTACAGTATTATTAGAAACATCTATGCTTAGACCCATGGTAAAAGGAAGAGATATAATGCCATTTCATGTTGAATGTGGGGAGTATATTGTTCCTTTTCCATATGATAAAAGCAATCCTAGAGTTCCGATGACGATGGATCAACTTATGGTAAAAGCACCACGATTATCAGAGTATTATCGAGAGAATAAAAAAAATAATTATAAATATAGTAATTATTATAGAGGTGAAAAATGGAAAAGAAAGAAAAATCACAATCTATTAAAGATGAAGTAAAAGGTTATATAACATTGAGTGGTTGGCAAATGGGAGAAGTCGCTGATAGATTGAGCGAAAGAAAAAGTAAAGTTGCATTACAAAATTTATCAAATAAACTTACTAAAGGAACAATAAAGTATTCGGAAGTTAAAAAGATAGCAGAAATAACAGGCTATGAGATTGAATGGAAGAAAAAATAGGAGGAAGTTATGATTAAAGATATTATTGAAAACAATGACAATGTTGATGTGAATAAAAGTAAAATAGAAAAATTAAAACAAGTAATACCAAACTGTTTTGATAAACATGGAAATTTAGATATTGAATTATTAAAAAAAGAGTTTAGTGATAGTTTAGATTTCACAAAAGAAAGTTTTGAACTTAATTTTTTAGGAAAATCATATGCTAAAATGGTTGCTGGATTAGATACAGAAACAGTTATAGAACCTGATATAAAAAACAATTTAAAAGAAGAAAACAAAAACAGTCAAAATATTTATATAAGTGGTGACAATTTAGATGCATTAAAACACTTATTAAAAGCATATGAAAGAAAGATAAAGTGTATTTATATTGATCCACCATATAATACAGGCAATGATGGATTTGCATATAATGATAGTTTTAAATTTGATAAAAAAACACTAATTAATAAACTTGATATTAATGCGGATGAGGCAGAAAGAATTTTAGGAATGACTTCAACAAATTCATCATCTCATAGTGCTTGGTTAACTTTTATGTATCCAAGGTTATATTTGGCTGAAAAACTATTAAAAGATGAAGGAATAATAATAATTAGTATTGATGATAATGAACAGGCTAATTTAAAATTATTGTGTGATATGATATTTGGAGAAGAAAATTTTATAGGAACTTTGCCAACAATTATGAATTTAAAAGGTAATAATGATGAATTTGGTTTTGCAGGAACACATGAATATACCATTATCTATGCTAAAAACAAAAATGAAAAAGCAGTTATTAAGGATTTTGAAATTAAAGATGAAGCAGAACTTGAAAAATGGGAAGAAGATGAGTATGGATATTATAAAAGGGGAGCTAATTTAAAATCAACAGGAGTAAATGCACCAAGGGAAAAAAGACCAAATTTATACTTCCCAATCTTTATTAAAAAACAAAATAATGAAATTGAGTGGTCAGTAGAAGAAAAAGAAGGATATTTACCTATCTATCCTATAACTAATGGACATGAAATGTCATGGAGATGGAGTAAATTAAAATTTAAAGAGGAATACTATAATGTTATCATATCAGAAGATGGAAATGAAGGATTTTCATTATATAAAAAACAAAGACCATCTTTAGGAGAAATACCTACTCAAAAACCAAAATCCACATTATACAAACCAGAATATAGTAGTGGTAATGGAACTGCAAGAATAAAAGAATTATTTGGCGAAAAGCTATTTCCAAATCCTAAACCTGTCGCACTTATTAAAGATCTGATTTCAATAGTAGTAGATAGTAATGATATAGTTTTAGATTTCTTCTCAGGATCTGCTACAAGTAGTGAGGCAATAATGAAATTAAATAGTGAGAAAGAAGATATAAATATTAAATATATAGCAGTTCAATTACAAGAAAAAAGTAAAATAAACTCAGAGTTTAATTATGTGGATGAAATAGGGCAAGAAAGAATAAGAAGGGCAGCTAAACAAATAAAGGAAAATACAAATGCAGATATAGATTATGGATTCAAACACTATATATTGAAAGAAACACCAGATGATTTATTAAACAAATTAGAATTATTTAAACCGGAGATTGTAAACGATAATTACAATATATATAAGGAATATGGGATAGATACTATTCTAGAAACATGGAAACTTAAAGATGGATATGAATTTACAACAAATATAGATATGATTGATTGTGGTGGCTATGAAGCATATAAATGCAAAGAATGTTTATACTTAATAAATCCTAATATCACTGTAAAAAATATACAAGCACTATTAGATAAATATAATCAAGATGATACATTTGTATGTGATAAATTGGTGATATTTGGATATTCTTTTAGATTTGATGAAATAGAAATGATCAAAAACAATATAAAACAAGTAAAGAATTTTAAGAATATAGATGTTAAAGTATATACAAGATATTAGGAGGTAAAATATGAAACTTGAAAGAGGATTGAAACATCAAAATGATGCAGTTAATTCTATTATAAGAGTATTTGAAGACGTAGAAATAGAAAAAACAGATAGCCTTACTGCCAATCCTTATATTGATTTAAATTCTGCCAACATTATTAGTAATATTAAGAAAATACAGGAAAATAATAATGTTCCGAAAGAAATGAAGAAATATATTGGAATAACAGACAATTATTTGAATATCGATATAAAAATGGAAACTGGAACAGGTAAAACATTTACTCAAATTAAAACAATTTATGAATTAAATGAGAAATATGGATTTAATAAATTTATAATTGTTGTACCAACATTACCAATTAAAGCAGGAACACAACAATTTATCATTTCGAACGATACAAAGAAATTTTTTGAAGATGAATACAATCAAGTAGAAATAGAATTAAGATTGGTTGAAAGTTTGCAAAAGAAAAAAGGTAGAGATTATTTCCCAAGTGTAATCAGAGAATTTGTAACTGCTTCAAATTTAAATAGCAAAAAAATTCAAGTAATGTTAATTAATTCACAATTAATTACAAATGGAAAAATGCTTACGAAAGAATACGATACAACAATATTGGATGATTTAACAAATCCGAGTGAAGCAATTAAAGCCACAAAACCAATATTAATTATTGATGAACCACATAAATTTGGAAAAGAAAATGTAACTTTTAAAAAAATAAAAGAAATATTAACACCTCAATGTATAATAAGATTTGGAGCGACTTTCCCAAATAAAAACAGAAATGAAAAAGATTATCAAAATTTAATATATAATTTATCAAGCATAGATGCTTTTAATAATAATTTAGTCAAAGGTGTAATTGCAGAGTATGTTCCAACATATTCTAATAATAATATTAGGATTAAATTACTTGATGTAAAGAACAAAGAAAAGTGCATAATTCAAAGAATAGAAGAAAATGCCAAAAAGTCATTTGAGTTAAATAAAAATGATACTTTATCTATTGTTCATGAAGATTTTGATGGTGTAGAGATAATAGGCATTACTAAGAACTCTATATTATTATCTAATGGTATTGAAGTAGCTAAGGGAACAGAGCTTTCTCCAGAAAGTTATTCTATGTCATATCAGGATATGATGATAGAAACTGCATTAGAAAGACACTTTGAAATTGAAAAAGAAAATTTTCAAAAAGGTATAAAAACGTTAGCTTTGTTTTTTATTGATGATATTTCAGCATATAGAAAAATTGACAACAAGCCAACATATATATTAGATTCATTTGAAAGAATTTTAAAAGATAAAATGAGAATGAAAGTATTAGAGATTGAAGATGGAGAATATAAAGAGTATCTAATAAAAAGTTTAGGAAGCATTTCAAAATGTCATGCAGGATATTTTTCTCAAGATAATACTGATAAAGATGATGAAATTATGCAACAAGTAAATGATATTTTACATGATAAAGAAAAAATATTGAAAATAAAAGATGAAAATCAAGAATTTAACCTTAGAAGATTTATATTTTCTAAATGGACACTAAAAGAAGGATGGGATAACCCTAATATATTTACAATAGCAAAATTAAGAAGTAGTGGTAGTGAAACAAGTAAATTGCAAGAAGTTGGTAGAGGATTAAGACTTCCTGTAGATAATAACCTAAATAGAATGGATAGAGAACAATACTATTTAAATTATATTGTTGATTTCACAGAAAAAGATTTTGTTAATGAATTGAGAAATGAAATTAGTAGCGAAACTACTGTTTTTGAAAAAATTAATACAGAACAAATTAGAGAAATAGCAAAAGATAGAAATATAGAATATAAAAAATTATTTATTCAGCTATTAACTGAGGAAGTAATTGATCCTGATGGAGTTATATTGAATGCAGATAAATTATTTGAGCTTTGTCCAGAATTAAATAATGGATTACAAAAGAATAAAGTTATTAATAGAACTGAGAAAGAAAGTAATAGTTTAAAAGTTAGAAAAGATAAATATGAACAAATAAAAAAATTATGGGAATTACTAAATCAGAAATATATTATAAATTATTCTGAATTTAAAGATGATGAAATAGAATTAGCTTTGCAACACATTTTGGAACAAGGAATTAATAGTTTAGATCAAATACGAACAGAAAGAAAATTGCTTAATGTTGATGATACAGGAGCAAAAATTACTGAAATGGCTGGATTAGCATTAGAAACTAATAAAAAATTAAAATATAATGAATTCTTAATAAGATTATCAGATATTACAAATATTCCAATTAAAAATATTCACAATTCATTGGTTAAATATAATGCAAAAAATAAAATAGAAGATGATTTTTTCAATAGTACAGTCTTAATAAGATTTTGTACTGCAATTAATAACTGGAAAGCAGAAGAATTGTTTAAGAGATTTACATATAAAAAGACAGAATTACCTATACATCCAACTGCATTAACAGATGAAGATGGAAATATAAAGGATACAATTGTCATTGGGAATATTGGAACTTCCAAAATGGAAGGAAGTCCACAAGAAAGATATTTATATGATACGATTGCATATGATTCTGAAATTGAAAAAGAGAATATTTTAGAACAAATTAATGAAGTAACTGTATTTGGAAAAATTCCTAAAAGTAGTATAAAGATTCCTGTGGCCAATGGTGGAACATATAGTCCAGATTTTATGTATTTGGTTGATAAAAAAGACGGAACTTCAGAATTAAACCTTATTATAGAATCTAAGGATGTTGATACGGAAAGGGCATTAAGAGATCAAGAAAATTATAAAATAGAATGTGCCCAAAAATTATTCGAACAACTTGAAAAAGAAGGAGTAAATATAAAATTTAGAAAACAATTAAGTACAGACAAAGTTGGAACTATAGTAAGAAATTTGATATCTTTAAATAATAATATAAATTACAAGAAAGAGAAGTAAAATTCTCTTTCTATTATTTTTTATGCCAATCCTGATTTGTTTTAAACCAGATTTTTAAATCATCGAATGAAATAATACCATTCCTACATTCTTGAGCTTTTGCTTTAGCGAGTTTATTCCATTTGTCGAATTTATCTTTTATATTAGTGATATTATTCTTATTTCTATTCATTTTATTAAATTGCGTTTTATAATTACTTCTATATAGAACATAAATTTTATCATTATTTTTCTTCATATCACCAGATAATTTTTTACATGATTTATTATTATGATATATATTATTACAATATATTTGTTTACCTTGTGGGATAAAAAACTTTCCACAATTTTTGCAAATAAGAATATTACTATTATTGTCAATGAAATATTTTAGATAAACATTAAATAAGTCACTTATGCAACTAATATTATATACAATGTAAGGTTTATATTGCAAAAAAGAATCTAAATCATTTCGAGTAATATTTTTAATATTAATTTTTTTTAACACATTTTCTTCTATAATTGCGTAATTAATTATACAACTTGGAATTTTTATTTCTGAAGACAAAACTTTTTTAAAAACATTTTTTACATTTTGTTTTTGTTTATTGTACTTTTTAGAAAAGAACAAACAAAAAATCTCTAATTTATTTTTTATGGTGTCTATATATTTATGTATGTTAATATTAGATTTTGCAATAAAAGTAACCGGATCAAGTTCACTTTCAAAGTATTTAATGTTGTTTTTACAAAATTTTAGTTCTTGTTTTAATTCGCAAATTTTGGTTTCAATATTTGAAGATAATAATTTTTTATATTCTTTTTCATCTTTATAATTACACTTGTTTTTGGTTATATAATTATTAATAGCATTTTCATCTTTATTCTTTATAAGTTTATTATAATTAGATAAATTTGTTTTTTCTTTTAGCAAGTCTTTATGCATTTCATTTAATAATTCAATATTTTTTTTGCAAATTATTATTAAGTCGTGATAAATAAGATTTGATAAAAATGTATTAATATTATTTTTTTCTAAATCAGTAATTAAATTATTTAATAAATTGCTGCACGAGTCGTAGTCTAATATTCGTGTGTTCAAGTCTAAAAATCTTTCAGTATACTCATTAAGAATGTGTAGAACAATTTCTCTATTGTTTATAATATTAAAAAGTGAATCTCCTATTTTTAAAGTTAATGGTTTGTTTTTATTAGAATACATTATTTCTGTATATTCATACTCTCCTACAATATATAAATAAAACAAGGATTCATTATTCATGTTATTACCTCCTTTAGATTAAATACAATGTTAATTAATTGAGTTTTGTAAAAATGTCATTTTTTTATTTATTATTTTTATTGACTAAACTTGTAAGAGCTTGTATACTTATTATAAACTAAATACAATAAAAATGTCAATTGATAATTGTATTTAGAAAAACTGTAAAGAAGAAAAAATCGTCCAATGCGAAGCACTGAACGAAAAAAAGATTTTGCGAACCTTTTAATTGTTCTAATTATAACATATTTCTTCTTTGAATTACAAGAGGACAGAAAGGATTTATTATATACTTGTAATTTAGTTTTTATATATAAAATGATTTAAAGAGGAGGTATGCCATATGGCTACAAATAAACAAATTGAAGAAGCATGGAATAATGCACATAAAATGAGAGGAAAAAATCCAGATGTATATAGAAAAGATGACTATGGAAATATAATGTATAGATCATCTTATGGAAAGCAAAGTGATATGGGATGGGAAGTAGATCACAGATATCCGGTTTCAAAAGGTGGAACAGATTCCTCTAGAAATTTACAGGCAGTTCAATGGGAAGAAAATAGAAGTAAAAGTAATAAATATCCATATAAGAGCAATAAATAATAGGAGGCCAAAGATGTCATTAATTGATACATACAGAAATAATATAAAAAGAAAAAAAGATGAAGAGATGAGGCTTAATAATGAAAAAACAAAATATTTGTCAGATAAAGCCAATAAAAATTCTAGGATTATATCAGCAAAACAGGCAATAGGCAGAACGAAATCTCAATCAACGATTAAAAGCAAAATTAGAGAAATTAACAGATATGAAAAGGAAATGCAAGTAATCGAAAAGAAAATAGCAGATGTAGATAAAAAAATAGTAAGAAAGAGTAAAGAAATTATTGATGAAGAAAAAAAGTTGCAAAGAGAAGAACTTAAGGAAGATAGAAAAAATGAATTGGAGCAAAGAAGAAGTGCTGAAAGATTAAATTCAAAAATTCAAGACATTGGTAATAAACAAGAATTTTTGCAAAAAGAGGTTAATAAACTTAAAGAAAGTAAGAAAAAAATAGTAATTTTATTTTTAGCATCTAATCCTAAATGTATATATAGAGATGAAAACGGTGTTTTAAAAGAACAACCAAAATTAGATTTAGATAAAGAAGCTAGAGAAATAAAAGAAGCAATTAGTAAATCGTTAAATCGTGATTCTATTGATTTTCAAACGAGATGGGCTACTCGAGTTCAAGATCTTTTTCAAGCAATTAATGAAACAAATCCAACAATAATACATTTTAGTGGACATGGAACAATAAATGGAGAATTAGTATTTCAAGATAATGTAGATAAACCTAAAAAAGTTAGCAATGAAGCAATTGCAGAAATGATTGCTGCTTCATCTGATGATATAAGAATGTTGGTATTTAATAATTGCTTTTCTTCAATTCAAGCTGAAATGATTGTAGATAAAGTAGAAGCAACAATCGGAATGAATACAACAATAGGAGATGATTCAGCAATAATATTTGCAAGTCAACTATATTCTGCTATAGGTTTTGGACAACCATTAGATAAAGCTTATGCTCAGGCAAAGGCTATGTTAATGCTAGAAAACACAAAAGAACAAAACACACCAGAATTGTTTGTTAAAGAAGGATTTGAAGCTAAGGACATTATTTTTGTAAAATAATGATACTGCCTTTGTGACAGGGGTAAAATATAAAACTTACTGTGAAGTTTATTAAATTACTGAAAAAGTTAACAAAAGGAATAAAAAAGAGGGAAACTACATACAAGTTAGTAATAAAATAGAAACTAGACCAGGGAAAATTCCTTGGTCTAAACTTTGTTATTTTGTACTTCCAGAGATAAGTTCAATGCCATCACAAAAACCATTTCTAAAATACTTTTCATTCCAATAACCAATGTAATCCATAACATTATCATCAAGTTTATTCAATTTTTTTGAACAAAAGGTCTGTTCTGCTTTGGAATACTTTTTAAAATAATGTCAGAAATTTCATCAAACTTAATCATGTGCTTTCTATAATCTGCATTAACAAGTGAGCAGAAATTTTCATCTCTAAAGTAAAGCCAATCTTTTAATAAATCGTCTTGTACATCTCTTAAACTATTCATACGACACCTCCTTTAAATTATTGTTATTAATTGCTTAAATTACAAAAATTGTCAAGTATTTATATTCTATTTAAGAAATATTTTGAATAAAAACAGTATACTATATTTCTTTTTTGGAAATAATATGATATAATATAAATAGAGTCAAAAAGGAGTGAGTTTATGAAGTTAGGTGATAAAATAAAAAAATACAGAGAAGAAAATAGAATGACACAAAGAGATATTGCGGAAATATTGGAAGTAGAGCCAGGAACAGTTTCTAAATATGAGTCAGGAATGCTAGAACCTAATATTGAGTCTATAAAAAGATTATCAGAAACATTTGGAATTACAATAGATGAATTACTAAAAGAAAATGATGATAAGGTTGATGTATCTAAAATAAATGTTTTAGAAGTATTAAGAGAACAGAAAGAAATGCAATTAAAAGGTAATTTATATCATAATACACAAATTATATTTTCATATAATACAAACCATATTGAAGGTAGCAAACTGACAGAGGATCAAACAAGATATATTTTTGAAACTAACACAATATTATTTGAAGGTGAAACAGTAGCAAGTGTAGATGATATATTAGAAACAGCAAATCATTTTAAATTAGTTGATTATATGTTAGATATAGCGGAAGAAGATTTAACAGAAGAAATAATAAAAAAGTTTCATAGAATATTAAAAGAAGGAACAATGGATAGCAGAAAAGAATGGTTTAATGTTGGAGAATATAAGAAATTACCAAATGAAGCTGGAATGATGAAAACAACATCACCTAAAGAAACTCCTAAAGCAATGCAAAAATTAATTGAATGGTATAACTCACTATCTAAAATTACAATAAAAGAAATAATTGAATTTCATGCAAGATTTGAAAAAATTCATCCATTCCAAGATGGTAATGGAAGAGTAGGAAGAATGATAATGTTTAAAGAATGTTTGAAAAATAATATTATTCCATTTATAATTTTGGATAAAGACAAATTATTTTATTATAGAGGACTAAAAGAATATCAAGGAAATAGAGAAAAAGGATATTTAATTGATACTTGTTTAAATGCACAAGATCAATATATCAAAATGATAGAACATTATTTGAAATAGAATGATAGAGTTATATTTGAAGATTATGAAGTAAAGGAAGTGATAAAAATGTCAGAATTTTCGGAAATTTTAACTATGCTATTATCTGTTGAATCACCTAAAGAATATGCAGAACATTTTAAAAAGGAAAATGTTATAGATGTTGCTAAAAAAGTATATGATGCGGTTGATTCTTTGAGTAAGATGCCAAAAGATGAAGCTATAGCTAGTGCACTACTTGCAAAGCTAAGGTTGGAAAATAAAAAATAATAAATATACAAGTGAGCAAGATTTATAAGCCATTGCTCACTTTTTCTGTATCCAAAATGTATACACCATGTATCCATAATCTACCATAAATTTTAACGGCGGAAAAACGGCGAAAATCTCAAAAATGGTAAATAAGGGGTAATATTACAAAATAATTCATCCTAAAATAAAACAACTTAGCACTTACAGCTGTAATACTTTGAAATATTTTAAAATAATTTGAAATAAACTGCAAAATAAGCAAGAGTACCCTCATAACCCCAAGGTCGTAAGTTCGAGTCTTACCCCCGCAGCCAAACTTGAATCACTAGAACTATAACGGTTTTAGTGATTTTTTGTTGCTTTAAAATGGTCTACAATAATGCTGTTTTTAAGCACTATTATGTAAAATTGGGTAAAAATTGGGTAAAATAAATGCCTCAAACTACTTAAATTCTAATAAAAAAACATTAAAAATTTATACTTTTTATATATAATAAAAGGCAATGGGAAATCTAAAAATATTTAGTTGCCTTTTACTTTTTATCGTGAAAATTTGTAATTTGTGAAAATTAGAAAAAAGTTCAAATTAAGACCTTGTTGGTAATAATAAGTTTTCTAGTGCATATCCAGCTTTTCTGTTATGAGAAAGTAGTGGGTGCACATAAAAATTAAGTGTAGTACTTATTTGTGCATGACCAAGTCTCGCAGAAATTATTGCTATATCAATATTTTGTGCAACTAGTAAACTTGCATTTGTATGTCTTAATCCGTGAAAATTAATTACAGGTAATCCTATTTGACCAACATATTTTACAAACCATTTGCTAATTGTAGAAGGATGCATCGGTTTGCCATTTGATTGTACAAATAACCTATCAGAATTAGTCCATAATTCGCCGTAAATCGATTTTTGCTCTTCATACCATAATTTATATTCCCCAAGTAAAGAAATGATAAATTCGGGTATTGCAATTTCTCTAATGGAACTTTCTGTTTTTGGAACTTTTGTAAAAACTCCCATATCTGATAGATACTGACTAGAACGATTAATACTAATAATTCCATTTTTAAAATCAACATCTTGCCATTCTAATCCCATTAATTCACCTAAGCGAACTCCTGTGAAAACTGTTAGAATGATTGCAACTTTATATTTAGTATCTTCTATAGAAAGTTGTTCTAAATTTTCTAATAATATTTTAGTTTGCTCATCATCATAAGATTTTCTTTTTGGTTTTCTCGCTTTAGGCGGTTGAACACGTTCAGCAGGATTTGATACTATTAATTGCCAATAAACTGCTTTATGAAGCATTGCTCTTAATAATCTGTGATGTTCTAAAATTGTTTTACCAGATAAGGGCTTTTTAGTTTTTGAACCATTGTTACCTTTTTTTCTAACTAGCTGAGTATCTTTTTCAAGTAAATCATAAAATTTCATAATGTCAGTTGGTCTAATTTTATTAATGTAGAAATGTCCGAAATATGGTAAAAGTCTTGTTTCTAACATTCTGCAATATCTTTTATATGTAGAAGGAGCAAGTTCATTTGAACCATAATCTCTTTTCCATATTTCTGTAAATTCAGAAAATCTAAGAGATTTACCATCAACAACTAAACCATTTTGTACTTCAGTAACAAATTTTGCTAGTTCAACTTCTGCATCTTTTTTAGTTCCATGTACTGTCTTTCTGTGTATCATAGGATTTCCATTTAAGTCAAAACCTTCAGATACTGTTAGCCTGTAACTATTTTTTCCTCTTTTTTCTATACTCCCAGCCATTACTTATTTCACCTCCTTTCAAGTATGCCTATGGGTGGGAGGAGTATGTATTTTATGGTATTATATATTATTTTTAGAAAAATTACCAGCCTTTTTTGGCTATTTTATGCCTGTTTCAAAGATTACACTAAAATTCACAAAAAGATATATAAGAAACATAAAAATACTAGATGAAATGTAATATAAATTAAGTATATCAAAAAATATCGAATATTATCGTAAAAAAGTAAATATAAATTATTGTAATTTTATGGAAAAGATTAAAATAATATGCTATAATTTCTGTAATACAAAAGAGAAAGTAGAAAATTACCTACTTTCTCTTTTTATATCTTTAAATATTTTGGATAATAAAAGGAGTAAAAATGAAAGAAAAAAATAAGAATGAAAACGATAGCATAGACAATATTGAAACAGAAATTAATGATTCTACAATATTTGTCAATAATCCAATAAATGATGAGAATCAGGATGTTTTAGGAATAAAAACATATGCAAATAGAATTAATCAAGCAATTGATGATGGAGCAAATATAATAGGAGTTATTGGAGATTACGGTACTGGAAAATCAAGCTTAATTGAATTAATAAAAAAGAAACATAACAATTCGATAAATATTAATATGTGGGGAAATGAAAAGCAAGAAAAAAATGAAACAACAATACGTTCATTAACTAAGAACTTTTTATTTCAAATGAGTATGGGAAAAGATGAAACTTTTGCAAAATATATTAATAAAAAATTAAGCAAAAGTTATGGAATGTTATCTATTATATTATCAGATAAAAAAATTATAAAAAACTTGATTTTTCCAGGAGTTCTTTTTTTAATATATTTATTATTAAATAGCATGCCAAGCAATATATATGAAAACTCAATGTATTTAAATTTACATCCCATAATTGACTTTACTAATCATGAAGGATGGAAGAATTTTATAATGATTGCATATACAATAATAATAAATTTAAAAATTCCAGTATTGGGACTGACAACTTTAACTTTAGTGAAAATATTATTAGACAAATCAATATTATTTTCATTATGGGATTCACAAGGAAAGAGAGAACCAAATGAAAATGATCTTTATGATATTTATATAGAAATAGCTAATAAAATAACAGAAGATCTTAGTGAAGAGGAAAAGAGAATAATAATTGTCGATGATTTAGACAGAGCAAATAATAAAAAAGATGTAAAAGATTTTATAAAAGAAATATATAAATTTAATAGCGTTTTAAAAGATGAAGTAAAGAAAAAAATTGTATTTATATTTGAAGTGAAATCAGAGGAATCACTAGAAAATTTGGAAATTGAAAAGAATTTGAATTATTCAGGAGGAAAATCTGAACCATATAAAAATGAATTATATAAAAAGGTATTTTATTTTAAAGTTAATTTAAATACCATACATTATAATGATTATGAACCAATTCTGTTGGAACTGCTAATTCAAAAACAAAATGAAGGAAAGAGAATATTAGGTAAATTAATTAAGAATAAATTACCAGAAGAATTTTCATATATAATAAAAGGTGAAAATTTAACAATAAGAGATATTAAAGAGAGGCTAAATAGGAGTTTTGAAATTTATGAAAATTTAATACAAAAGAGTAACGAAAGTTCTGATACAATTCAATATCAAAAATGTGCATTAGTTGCTTATTTAGAAAGTAAATATCCAATAGAAATGTTAGAATTTATCAAAGAAGAACAAAAATTTAATGAAATATTAGAAAAAGCATATAAGTACAAACAAGAAAATGTTGCTCTTAAAGAAAGAAAATCTAATATTAAATCATTAATTGGGACATTTAATGGTAATAATGAATTTTCTTTTGAAATTGCCGAAATGATAGCAAATGATTTAATAGATGAAGACTTTAGATTATACTTTTACAATTATCCAAATGGTCAAAGAATAAAAACAAGTGACGAAATATATGTTGAAAACATAATTCTATATCCAAGAAAGATTAAAGAAATTGATAACGAAAAAATAAAAAAGGCCATAGAAAAAGATAAAAATATTGTTTATAAATGCTTAGAAAGAAGGATGAATCTAAAATTACCTTTTGATAAAAATATTTTCGAAAGTGAAATTTTGTATAAAATTGCTTTGAGAAGTTTTTATACTAAAGTATTAGAAACTTTGAGAGAAGAAGTTAAATGGAAGATGCAAAACATTGAAGATTCCAGTGAAGTAATTAGAAAAATTAATAATTATAAAGTAGATTCAGAAAAAATATTAAAAGAATATGCTTTAATTCTAAGAGAAGACTTTAGACAGTCAACAAAAGAAGAGATAATTAACGCAAGAAAGAAAATAATAGAAGTTACACAAAATAAATATATTTTATGCTTTAGAGATATATTTATAAATCAAAATATTCCTTTAATTACTGAAGAAGAATTAAAAATGATTGATAGTATATATAACAAGTTACAATTAATTAATGAAAAAGTGATTGATTCAAAGAATATTGAATATATAGTAAAAACTCTTAATGAAGAAAAACTATCAGAAAATAATTTTAATAGAGCATTAGAAATCTATAAAGGAATAAGTAATAATCTAAAATTAAAAACTATAGCAAGTAATATTCTGGAATTTTTAAAGAAAAATAATAGAAAAGATGATTTATTATTTGATGCAATTTCAGAAGCTTTTAGAAATGATAGAGAATCAGTAGAAGAGACTCAAATTGTAAATTATTTGAACAACTTGAATAAAGATGAAATATCAGATGAATATTTGAAGAATATTGAGTTAATGCAATTAAAAGAACAATTATCAAATGATATACTTAATCTGTTAAAAAATCATGAATATTATGAAACATTGTGGATTAATTTAATAAAACAAAATAGATGTAATGAGCTTGAATTAGTAAATGATATTGAAGGAAAATTGAAATTAGTAAAAAATATCTATTCTATAATTGAAAATGACATAGTTAGGTTAAGGAAAGAAATAATTATACAAGAATTATATACTCAATATAAAAGTTTATTTTTAAAACCTTATCCTATTATATCAAAGGAAGAGATAGAGATTTTAGAAAATATCCAAGAAATGAAAGAATTAATTGATTTTAGCAACGTGTCAGAAAATGAAATAGAATATATTGTTAATAAAATTAATAGCACAAGTTATAATTCTAAAGAATTAATAGATATTTTAGAAATGGTTGATTCAAATGTTACCAATAGTATTAAAGATAAGGATTTAATAAATTCATTTTTGGATAAATTACGAATAAATCCAAATAATATTATAGAACTAAGTGATGAAGATAGAACAGAAATATATAGAATTTTAAGAAAACCATTGATACTTTCAAATTATGATAATGCAATAAAATTTTCTCGAAAAATAGGATATATTATTAAGGAAATAGATGTATTATTATATGATTTTATAACTGGTAATTATGAAGCATACATATCTGACTATATCGAACTTATAAATGAGTTGGACATTCCAACAGAACAGACTATAAAAAATATTATAGCATTGATGTCAAATAATAAAGAATTTGAATTAAGCAATGAAATATTAAAAGAATTGTTGAGCAAAGAAAAATATAAGGAATATATTATAGGAAAAACGATTAAAGATGATAGGTTAATTTTAGAATTAGACAAAATAGAACTAGAAAATTACATAGAAGTATATAATAATACCAAATTTGCTTATGATATTATGCTAAAAAGTACGGAATTTAAAAAACAAGTAATAGATAATAATTTATTTGATAAAATAAATAAAGAAAAACTAGAAGATTTTTACGATTATACATATTCAATAGACTTTGTAAGATATTTATTCGATACATTATCAAAAGATAAAGTCTTAGAATATGTAAAAAACAATTTAAAATGTCAAAAATCTGAAAGTTATAAATTAAGAAGCTTGATCTGTGAAGATACATATATTTGGATTGTAGAAAGTAAAGAAATGTATGAAATAGTTAAAAATATTCTTCCAGATTCTTCAGATAAGAGTCAATTAACTAGGATAAGAAATAAATATTTTAATAGTAAAAAACAAAATCAGGGCTAAAACAGTTTTATAAAAACTATGCAAACGATTAACTTTTCAATCATTTAAGATATGTAAAAACGACAAGTGTTCTTGTCGTTTTTACATTGAATGATAGATATCAAGAATTTTTATTTTCTTTCATCCATTCAAGCAATTCATCTTCAGAAATTTCATTATTATTAAATGCTTTGATTTTTAATTTAGCAAGTTGTTTCCAATTTTCAAAAGCCAATTTAACTTGTTTATCATCAGATCTTTTAGATTGCATTAATCTTCTTTGATAATTATTTCTATAAAATTTTATTCCTTCTACAGAATTTCTTTTTTTAGAATATGAATTAGTTGCACCAATAATTTTACAAGTAGTTTCATTTTGATAATAAGTAATGTCACAATATTTTTCTGTATTCTTAATAGGAATGAAGTATTTACCACAATTTTTACAAACTTTAATTTTTACATTTTCATTAGATGCAATTTCTGCTAAAGATACATATAAAATATTAGACAAGTATGATGTATGAAAAACGGCACTATCATTTATATTTATTATTTCACTTTCTAAATGTTCTCTTACTATTTTAGGTGTTATAGACTGTGATGCTATATTTAAAGTATCGTGTGCAAATAGTTGAAAATAAAATACTTCTATATTTGTAGAATACTTAAATACATTATTTGATATTGTATATGTAAGATATTTTTCAAATGAAGAATAATTTTTATCCTCCAAATTGTTATTTAGATTATACATATAATCAATACATCTTCTTATTAAATATTGTAATTCTTTTAATTTATGTTTAATATCTATAAAAATTGGTTCATAAGTCTTTAAAAAGTCATCTTCTGATTTAAATAATCGTACTTTAGGAATGTTCTTATAAAACTCTTCTAATATTGAAAATCCATAAAAACAAAAGAAAGTATCATAAGCAGTTTCAAAAGATGAAAAATTTGCATTAAGAAACTTAATTAGTAATGTACCATAGCTTTCTTCAAAAGGAGCATTAAAATTAGCTGAAGTAAAGTAAATTTCGTTAGTAGCTTTATTTGTTTTAAGAATAATGTCAGAAAATTTATTATTAGGATTATGATTAAAAGCGGTTTTATACAAAATTATAGAAGTTGTATAAAACTCTTTTCTTTTTTCTCTATTAAACCATATATTAAAACTGTTCTTAACTGGAATGTTATTTTCTCTTAACACTAAAGTTTCCTCCCATAAATATAAATTGCAATATAATAACTAAAATGAAATTGCTAACAAATTAACTAAATTATACAAAAAACTGACACAAAATGCAATAAGTTTAATAAAAAATAATCCTTAAAACTATTGAAAACACTAAGAAAATAAAATTAACCCCCAAAACATAAAAAAATTTCTGAAAAGGGGCTTATTTTTAAGGTGATTTGTGGGCTATTAAATAGAAGGGAAGGAAAGATAAAAATCTCTTCTAGAAAAATATGAAGGAGGGAAAGGCTATGGAATTACAAAAAGTTCAAAGAACAACGCTAACAATGAAAGAAGCAGCAGAGTATTTAGGAATATCTTATTGGTTAGTCAATCAATTAGTAAGAAGAAAGCAAATACCATGCTCAAAAGTTGGTGGAAAATATTTATTTAGAGTACAAGCACTAGATGAATATTTAGAAAAAATGGAACAACAATCTATTAGCTAGATTGTAAGGAAAGTGAGGAAAGGAGGATATGTATAATTTACAATGGTTAAAAATTGAAATTAAAATATTTTCAAACAGAAAAATTCAAATATTACTAAAGGAACAAGATGGAGATACATATTTTAGAGTATGGATTCAATTATTGACTATTGCTGCAGAATGTAATTGCAACGGTAAACTAGTAATAGGAGAAAATAAACCAATGACAATAGAAAATTTTTCAAAGATTATGGGAAAGTCTAAGAAAAAGATTGAGAAAATTATTAAAAAATTTCAAGAATTAAATATGATAATTGTAGAAGAAGGAGCATACAAAATCAAGAATTGGGATGAATACCAAAGTATTGAATCATCCGAAAAATATAAAGAACAAAATAGAATAAGACAACAAAAATATCGTGAAAAATTGAAAAGTGAAAAAGAAAAAAGTAACGTTACAATAACGGATAATAACGCACAAGAAGATAATACATTAGAAAAAATTATAGAAAATAACAGAAAGGAGAATGAGAATATAAATGGATTTAGAGAATACAAAATGTAATAATTATCAAAAGAATTTCCACAATAAATGCAAATTTTGTGGAAAAGATTTAAAACCAATAGGATTAGATTATTTATATACTAATATATCTCCAGATTTCATTGAATATGAAAGATGTATTTGTAAGAAATCGAATAAATATTGGAACAGAATTGATTTAAAAGTCCAAGAACAGAAAAAGAAAGAACATTATAGAGAAATTATCAATCAGTTTTATTCACAAAATTACATTAGTAAAAGACTAAAGGATTATAATTTTAAGAATTTTAAAGTAACAGATTCTAATAAAAATGAAGTTGAAATTGCAAAAGATTATACTAAAAAATGTATCGAAAACAAGCAAGAAAATGGACTTATTATTACTGGAAATACAGGCGTAGGAAAAACACATTTAGCAGTATCAATTTCAAATGAATTAATTAAAGAAGATAAACTAGTGTTGATGGGGAGGTTATCATCATTGTTAGATATGATCAAAGAAACTTTTAAAGATAATTCAAAGTCAGAAAATGAATTAATAGAATTATTTTCAAATACAGATATGGTTGTAATAGATGATTTAGGAACAGAAAAAATAAGCCAGTGGGCTCTAGATAAATTATATACAATTATAGAAAATAGAAATGAAAATAAACTACCAATTATAATAACAACTAGATTTAATAAGGAAAGTTTATTACATAGATTTTATCAAAGTAATGATAAAGAATTATCCAATGCTATTATTCAAAAATTATATAGAATGTGTTATGGAATTGAACTAAAAGGAGATGATAAAAATCAAAAAGAAAAAGCTAGCATAAGCGACTAAGCTAAATGCTAACTTAATTCAAAAACTAAATTTATTATAGTATATTTAAAGACAAAAGTAAAGAAAAAAGTACAAATTTCTAAACTCAAAATTTGTACTTTTTTTAAAAATATCTTGATAAAAATTAATAAGTTTTTTATTAGAATTATCCCTCGGAGAGCCAGAAAAGGTATTAGGGCATTTTGCCCTAAACAGCAAAAAGGGTGTCAAAACACCACGCTGGCGAATATTAGGTACTAAAAAATACTACCTAAATTCGAGCAAAATAAATTTTGCTAATTATTAATGCTTCGTAGACTAGCATTAATAAATTTTTATAGTAAGGAAGTGATAAAAAATGAGGAGAGATTCAGAGCAAGCATTTGATAGTATTTTTCTATCATACAATAAAATTTTAAAGAGGTTTAAATTGATAGGAGTTACTACTAAATGTGGAAAAGAAGTAACACATGAAGATTTAAGAAAGGCTGTAGATGTTATGTTAAAAAAACATCCAACTTGCAGATGGAGAAGTGAAAAAATAAGAAGTAGAAAATATTTTATTTTAGTAGAAGGGTATTACTGGATAAAATTTGTGTATTTCGAAAAAGAAAAATCTTTAATAGATGCTGATGTAGAATTTTTTGAAACCAGAATTAAAGTGTATGAACATTTTTTAAAAGTAGGACACAATGAAAATTGGTGTAATGAAGATATGGACATAAAACAATTAGAAAGATACTTTAATAGAGCAGAATCTAGTATAAGAAAAGCAATTAAAAAAATGTGTGATAATGGTTTTAGTAATTATAAATATTTAGATAATAATAAAGTTATTATTTCAAGAAAAGGAGTTGAATGGATTTGTAAAAATGTTTTTAAGCAAAAGTATTTAGAGTTATTGGAGAAATATAAAATGGAGTTAACGGAGTTATATATTAAAGCAGGTTATCCATATGATCATTTTTTTCATAGAAATTAATTGTAAATATTTAGAAGTATTTATTGAGAAATTTGTCATTTTATGATATAAAATATAATAGAATTATTGTAAATATTCGAGGTGCAAAAATGAAAGAAGAAGAGTTAATAAAATTAGAAAAAAAATTATGGGAATCTGCTGATAAAATGAGAGGGGCAGTTCCTGTTTCAGATTATAAATTTATAATATTAGGATTAATATTTTTAAAATATATTTCTGATGCATTTGAAGAGAAATATCAAATCTTAGTAAAAGATGGTTATGGACTTGAAGAGGATAGGGATAGTTATGAGGCAGATAATGTGTTTTATGTTCCAGCTAGGGCTAGATGGGAATATTTAAATGCTCATTCTAAGGATCCTCATATAGGACAAATAATTGATGATGCGTTGGAAGAAATAGAAAGAGAAAATCCATCTTTAAAAGGTGTTTTAGTTAAGGAATTTAATAGCCCAAATTATAGAAATGTTAATTTAGGAGAGATAATTGATTTATTTACTAATATAAAAATTGGAAGTAAAGAAGCACAAGATAAAGATATCTTGGGAAGAATATATGAATATTTCTTAGGACAATTTGCATCTAACGAATTGCAAAAAGGTGGAGAGTTCTATACACCTGCTTGCTTAGTTAGAACAATGGTTGAGATTCTTGAACCATATCAAGGTAGAATTTATGACCCTGCATGTGGTTCAGGAGGAATGTTTGTACAAAGTATAAAATTCATTCACAGACACAATGGTAATGCAAGAAATTTAACTATATATGGACAAGAAAAAAATCCAACAACCTGGAAATTAGCAAAGATGAATCTAGCTATTAGAGGAATAAATAATGATGGATTAGGAAAGTTTGCAGACGATACATTTCATAACGATTTACACAAAGATTTAAAAGCAGATTTTGTATTAGCAAACCCTCCATTCAATATTAGTGACTGGGGACAAGAAAAATTATTAGATGATCCTAGATGGAAATATGGAATACCACCAAAAGGAAATGCTAACTTTGCTTGGGTTGAGCATATGGTATCAAAATTATCTATGAATGGCAAAGCTGCAATAATACTTGCAAATGGTTCTTTATCAGCAGGGGGACAAGAAGAAGTAATCAGAAAAAATCTAATAGAAGCAGACTTAGTAGATTGTATATTATCAATGCCATCTAATCTATTTTATACAGTTACGATACCTTGTAGTATATGGATTTTAAACAGAAATAAAAAACATAAAGGTAAGATTTTATTTATTGATTGTAGAAATTTAGGAACAATGGTTACAAGAAAATTAAGAGAACTAAACGAAGTTGACATATCAAAAATTGCAGGTACATATCATAGCTTTCAAGATAATGAAACTTATGAAGATGTGGCAGGATACTGTAAAGCTTCTACAATAAAAGAAATAAAAGAAAATAATTATGTTCTTACACCAGGTAGATATGTAGGAACAGAAGAACAAGAAGATGATGGTGTACCATTTGAAGAAAAAATGAAAACATTAACAGCTGAACTTAAAGTACAATTTGAAGAGTCTCACAAGCTAGAAGAAGAAATAAAAAAGAACTTGGAGGCAATTGGATATGGAATATAGATTAGAAGAATTATGTAAGATAGGTTCAAGCAAAAGAATATATTTATCTGAATACACGGAATCTGGTATTCCATTTTATAGGGGAAAAGAAATAATAGAAAAATCTAATGGAAAAAAGATTTCTTCACAGTTGTTTATTTCTTTAGAAAAATATGAAGAAATTAAATCTAAATTTAATGTCCCTAAAATTGGAGATATTTTAATTTCTGCAGTAGGAACTTTAGGTAAAAGTTGGTTTGTGGATGAAGAAAATTTTTATTTTAAAGATGGAAATTTAATTTGGTTATATGATTTTAATAATGAAATTATAAATAATAGATTTTTATATTATAAATTAAAAAGTAAATGGTTTGAAAATATTATAGATGGAATATCAATTGGATCAACTCAAAAAGCTATTACAATAGAGCAATTGAAAAAAGTGGAGCTAGATATTCCAGATATAAAATTACAAAATAAAATAGTTGAAATTTTGGATGGTATAAGTATAAAAATAGAAGTAAATAATCAGACAAATGATAATTTGTTCGAATTAGGAGATACATTATATAAAGAATATTATTTTCAATATATAAATAATTTACCAGAAGGTTATGAAATAAAATCATTAAAGGAAGTAGCAGAAAACTTTGATTCAAAAAGAAAACCACTGTCAAGTAGAGAAAGGAAACTTCATAAAGGAATATATCCTTATTATGGAGCTACTTCAATAATTGACCATGTTGATAATTATATTTTTGATGATATATATGTTTTAATGGGGGAAGATGGAACTGTAAAAACATCTAAAGGAAATCCAGTATTACAATATATATGGGGAAAAAATTGGATTAATAATCATGCACATGTCTTAAAAGGTACAAAAATTTCAACAGAGCATTTATATTTTGCGTTAAGAAATGTTAATGTAGAACCTTTAATAACAGGTGCTGTACAACCTAAAATAAATCAAGAAAATATGAATAAAATAAGTTTTGTCATTGGAACAAACGAGGTAAATACAAAATTTGAAAACATAATAGGAAATATTATGAAAAAGTCCAAACAATTGATAGAAGAAAACAAAATATTAGAACAATTAAGAGATACACTATTACCAAAACTAATGAATGGAGAAATAGACCTAGATAAAATAGAAATTTAGTCGTACAAATTGTCAGTTTAATGAAAGGAAAGTAGCCATATGTTGCAAGAATTTATGAATAATACAATTAATTTTATAGGAGACAATATATTTTCTGTAATAACAGCGATAACAGCTATTGTAGCAATATGGCAAACTCACAAACAATTAAAAATTAGTAATAAGCAACATTTATTTGATAAAAGAATGGAAAAATTTCTTATATGTATAGGGATGTTAAGTCTTTATTCAGAAAATAAAATGTTAATAAAAGAAGAAAATAAGGATGTAGCATTAGAAGTTACCATGTTATTTTCAGGATTAACTGATAATTTGTATTTAAAAGATATTGGAAATATAATAAATGACACACACAATGAAAAATTAAGAATTGATTTTTTAATAAAATTAGAAGAACTCTATAAAGTAGCCAGTGAAATTGAACTTATTTTTCCAAGTAGACATAGTAAAATATTAAAAGAATTTATTTTAGAATACAGAGATTTATTACAAAAACTATATAAATATAGATGTGTTTTAGAAAAAATTGAAAAGGAAAATGATAAAAAACCACAAGAGTTTGTAAAGTTACAAAAGATTTTTGCAGAAGAAAAATATAGAGAAGAATTATATGATACATATAAAAAGATAGATACTATATATAAAGAAATAGAAGCAAAGAATATAATAGAAAAAGTAAAAAAGCAAATTGAATTATAATAAGAGTGCAAATAATATTTGATGAAGAAACATTAGGAAAAGTAATAATGAAAATGTTACAAAATATAGAAAGGATGTAAAATGAATTTATTAAATAAAGATGTATTATATGAGGTTTTAAAAGAGCCAACCCTAGAAAGTTTTAGAATTTTATTACAAAATCATATGGGAGAGGAAGAACAATTGGATTTTAAAAAAGAATGGGAAGATAACGAAAAGATTTCTAAACATTTATTAGCTATGGCAAATTCTGGTGGTGGATGTATAGTTTTTGGAGTTTGCCAAAAGGATGATGGTTCTTTTGAAACTGAAGGATTATTAAATGAATTAAAAGATGATGCTGACTTAAGAAAGGGAGTAAAAAAATTTATTCCAGACACATTAAAATTTTATTTAAAAGATTTCAAATATGAAAGTTCTGAATATGAAAAATTAAAGAATAAGAAGTTTCAAATATTGATTGTTGAGAATAATCCTAAAAATTTACCATATATTTGCTGTAAAGATGGAAGTTGTATTAAAGATGGAGATATCTATATAAGAAATGGATCGGAGAGTAGAAAAGCAACAAACTATCAAGTTGAAAAAATTATAGAAAAAAAGTTAATTGCTTGTAAAGTACCAAGAAAAAAAGATATGACATTAAAACAACATCTCGAACAATTAGATGTATTATATAATGAATTGACTTATACATCGGTTGAAGGAAATGTATTTTCAGGATTAACAAAAGCTTTAGAACCTTTAACAAGACAACTTTCAGGAAAAGTAGTAATTAAGAGAAAGGGCAACTATCCAAAAGAAGATTATGATGATTTTATATTAAATATATTAAATAAAAAGAAAAAAAGAATTGAAGAGGAATTAGATTTATAAATGTGGTTATGGAGTGTAAACGAAAAAATATAAATAGTATAATTTAGGGGGCAAATTATGTTTGATGAAGAAACACTAGAAAAAGTTACAATGGAAATGTTACAAAGCTTAGAATATGAAAGTATAAATGGTTATGAATTGCAAAGAGAAGATTTTTCAAAAGTATTGTTAGAAGAAGATATAGTACAAGCAATTGAAAGAATAAATAAAGGTATTAAAAATGAACAAATAACAGAAGTATTAAGACTATTAAGAAATTTAGATAATAATAATACCATATTAAACAACAAGCAATTTACAAAATATTTGCTTGAAGGTATTCCTGTGCCTGTTCAAGAGAATGGAGAAACAAAATATAAAACAGTAAAATTAATAGATTTTAATAACATTTCTAACAATACATTTAAAGCAATTAACCAATATACAATTATTGAACATAGTGAAAAAAGACCAGATATAATTATATTTATAAACGGTTTGCCTCTTGTAGTAGTAGAACTAAAGTCAACAATAAGAGAAGATGTAAATTTAGTTGATGGATATCACCAATTAAAGGGGTATCAAGAAGTACATATACCAACACTATTCTATTATAATCAATTTATGATTGTAAGTGATGGTGTACAAGCAAGAGCTGGAACAATAACAAGTCCTTGGAGTAGATTTTCTGAATGGAAAAAAGTAGAGGACACAGATGAAGTATTAGAGAATATGCCTACTCATAAAACTTTATTTAATGGAATGCTTAGAAAAGATAGATTATTAGATATTATAAGTAATTTCATATTATGGAGTGAAGATAATAAAATCTTATCTGCATATCATCAATATTTTGGAGTAAAAAAAGCTATATCAAGTACAGAAAAGGCAATAGATAAAAGAACTGGAAAAGCTGGATTGCTTTGGCATACACAAGGAAGTGGAAAGAGCTTTTCAATGGTATTTTATGCTGGTAATATGATAAAAGTATTAAATAATCCAAGTATAGTGGTTGTAACAGATAGAAATGATTTAGATAATCAGTTATTTACAACATTCGCAAAATGCTCTGAATATTTAAAACAAGAACCAGTACAAATTGAAAATAGACAAGATTTAAACGAAAAATTAGAAGGAAGAAAATCTGGTGGAATATTCTTTACTACATTACAAAAATTTGAAGAAGAAACAGGAGTATTTAGTCAAAGAGACGATATTTTAGTTTTAGTAGATGAAGCTCATAGAAGTCATTACGGATTAGATGCAACAATAAAATTCGATAAAGCTAAAATGGAAGCATATAAAAAATATGGAACAGCTAAGTATTTACATGATGCTTTTCCAAATGCAACATATATTGGATTTACAGGAACACCTGTTGAAACAAAAGATAGATCAACAACAAATGTATTTGGAAATATAATAGATACTTACGATATGACACAAGCAATTATGGATGGTGCAACAGTACCAATTATGTATGAATCAAGAATGGCAAGAGTGGGGCTAAATCAAAAGATATTAGATGAGATAGATGATTATTACAATATGCTTGAAACAGAAGAAGGTATTGATGATTATAAAATAGCAGAATCTAAAAAAGCAATGGCTACAATGAAACAAATAATAGAAGATCCAGATAGACTAGAAATGATAGTTAAAGATATTATAAAGCATTATGAGGAAATAGAAACAAGTGTGGCTAATAAAGCAATGGTTGTAGCATATTCAAGACAATCTGCATTTACAATGTATAACAAATTCTTAGAACTTAGACCAGAATGGAAAAACAAAGTCAATATGATAATAACATCTAATAATAAAGATGATGAAGAAATGCAAAAAGCAATAGGTTCCAAGAAAGATAAAAAGCAATTAGAAGTAGATTTTAAAGATATGGAGTCTAGCTTCAAAATTGCAATAGTTGTAGATATGTGGTTAACAGGATTTGACGTGCCTGGGCTTGGAACAATGTATGTGGACAAACCTATGAAAGCTCATAATTTAATGCAAGCAATCGCAAGGGTAAACAGAGTTTATAAAGATAAAACTGGTGGATTAATTGTTGATTATATAGGATTAAAAAGATGGTTGCTAGATGCATTGAAAACATATACAAAGAGAGACCAAGGCAAGATTGTAGATAATAGTGAATTAGTAAAAGTTTTAAATGATAAAGTAGAACTTATAAGAGATTTATTTAAAGGATTCTATTATGGACATTTTGCTACAACAACAGATAGTGATAAATACGAAATAATAATGGCAGGTGCAAACTGGATGCTAGAAACAGAAGAAAAGAAAAAAGCATTTATGAAATATAGTTATGATGTAAAAAGTTTGTATGCATTATGTACAGGAGCTTTATCACAAGAATTAAAAGATGAAATATTATTTTTCATAGCTGTAAGATCATTTATATCAAAATTAAGTGGAGATAAAATAGACGTTAAAGAGATAAATGATAATGTAGCAAAAATGTTAGAAAGAGCAATACAAGATGATGAAATGCTACAAATAGGTGAAGTACATAACAGCAATCAATTGGCATTATTGAGTAATGAGATATTAAATAAGTTAGCAAAAATGCAGAAGAAAAATATTGCAGTTGAGGTATTAAATAGAGCATTAAAAGAGTACGTTAATCAGATAGGAAGACAAAATGTTGTTATGATGGAAAAGTTCTCAACAAAGTTTAAAAAAATTGCAGCGACATATAATGAAAGGACAAGCGTAGAAGACATACAAAAAATAATTGAAGAATTAATAAACTTAAAAAATGAAATTGAAGAAGAATTAAAAGCCGGAAATGAATTTAATTTATCATCAGAAGAAAAAGCATTCTTTGATGCATTAGGAGATGATCCAGAAGTTAAAGAATTAATGAAAGATGAAATCTTAGTTCAAATAGCAAAAGAACTTGTAGAAACTGTTAATAGTAATATGACAATAGATTGGGATATTAGAAAAGATGCAAGAGCCAAAATGAGAATTGAAATTAAGAAACTTTTGATTAAATATAATTATCCACCTAACAAAAGTGAAAAAGCAGTTCAAACTGTTATAAGACAAGCTGAGTTAAAATGTAAAGAGATGATAGGATAAATGAATAATGAAATAAATGATGTTTTTGAGGATATAAACAATATATTTATAAACAAATTACAAGAAGCTCGAGAAAAGACAAATGATTCTATAGAAATTGAATTATTCAATGATTGTATTGATACTTATAAACGTGCATATAGGCTAGTAGATAATAATAGATTATTGGATGGAATAGTACTAACAAGGAATGCATTTGAATTAATGATGATGCTATTTGGAATTAGAATAGATGCAAATGTAAGAAAAGAATATTGTAAAGAAGATAGTTATGAGTGTTATCTTGAAAGAAGAAAGATAAATAAAAAAGCAAAGGATTATTTATCACAAAGTTATTTAAGAAAAATAATATTAAAAAAATATGAGAACATAGAAGAAGATTATAACAAAATATATAATGTCTTATCTAAATTTGCTCATCCAACAATTCATAGGAATATGCTAAGATTTTTTGAAAGAGAAAAAACAGATGTCGCTTTATTATATCTTAATGTAATAATGGTTTTACCAATTTTATTTTTAGAAATACTTTATGAAGAAAATATAATAGTTGATGAAACTTTTCGAGATTTAGCAATATTTAAATATATTATAGAAAAGCTTACTTTAATTTATTTTTGCAATTATGTGGATAAAGATAAACTAAAAGAGGCAAATAAATATGCATTTTTAGATATTAATAAAGATTATTATAATAAGATGGAAGATATAATAAAAAAAGAGCTCAAAGAAATTGAAAAAGAATCAATAGATAATCAAGAAAAATATAAACAAGCAATAGAAAAAGTTTTGTCAAAAGTTGAATATTATGATATTAATCAAAAATTGATTAGATTAGAAGTTAAATAGAATAATAGGAGACGGGATATAATATGGTAATAATTGATTTATGGAAAGATATTGGATTAAATTCTATTTGTATTTCAAAAAAATTAGGATTATTTCTAAAAAATCCTAAAAAAGATGACTTATACATAAATGTTAAAAGTTTAGTAGAAGATGATTATATGAATAATTTTGAAAAGGATAGAAACTTCAGAAAAAAATTAATTGGATATCTTAATGATAAATATTATAAAAATGAAATAAAAAAAGATATATCAAAATTTAATTGTAGTCAGTTAATATCTTTGATAACTAAAAAAATGCTTGTTTTAGAGATAGAGACATCTGAGGATACAATTATTGTTGATGATGAAATATTTGAACAATATGATGAAGAAAATATTGCGAAAGGGTTAAGAAGTCATCCATTAATAAATCCTATTGATGAATATGATATTGAATATAAGATATTATTTTTATTTAATTTTTTAAGAAAAAATTCAGATAAAAGAAATGACATAGATATTGTTTTTTACAATGGATATTCTGTAGATAATTTATATAATGGAGATTACATGTTTGAGGATTTAATAAGTAAATGTTATGAAAAAAGAGAAGAACATAAATATTTTGGATATCAATATTATAAAAATAGTAATGAGGAATATCAAGAAAAAATATCATCTTTCATAGAATTTGGAAGTAATATTGATAAATATATAGAAGGTGCAGATGATTATTTTAAATTAGATTTTATTATAGAAACGTTAATTTATGGAGAAAATTATATGTATTAATGTAGTGCTATTATGGTTATGCAAACGTCATGTAAGAAAGGTATGGATCAGATGGACTTGCTCCAAGCCTTCGAGATTATCGTAGACAAGGCCAAGGGTTCTTCACTTGGTGAGAAGTTTTATCAGGAGGCAGACCCATATCTTGGATTTGTCTCCGATAAAACTGGACATATCCAAGCGTGCCAGTGCCATCATGGCCTTGTTTGCTGACAGATGCGATGACAGTCACATCCAGTTCTCGGACTTAACGGATTTCTTGGACTGTCGTATCCTTAGCTTGCTTCGATATGCCAATGAAATCCAAGAGCTTGTTGACAAGGAATATATCTGCCGCAATAGCGATGAAGGTTTCTATTATACCATCCCAATGGAGGTGATGGAGGTGTTCCAACATAATGAGCGTTATAATCCTATGGATGTGGAGGAACTTACAGCCAGAGAACTATTTGACAAGTTCGATGAGTTGTTTACGAAATGTCGCCGTAGAAAGATTGACAAACAAGTGCTGAGAAGAAAATTGATGGCATTGGTAGCCAAGAACGAAAAGTTGGCTTTTGTCAAGGCGATGGCTTCCTACGATGTAGATGCGGATGATATGTACTTCCCGCTTTTCGTCTTGTTTTGTACACTCTTTGTTGTCAATGGTGATGATAACATCCGATACCACGACTTGGAATTTATATATAAAGAAGGCGATACAGAATGGCGATGCGCAAAGCGGGGCTTGAGTCAAGGTGATCACTTGTTTTTTGTGGAGAAGTTCATTGAATATACCAATGACGATGGCTTTGTGGATAGAGAGTCGTTCAAAATTACGGATGATGCCAAGAAACAGCTTTTCTCGGAACTCAACCTATCATCCATTCGTGGTTCTCGCCCGAAGGGTGGCATGCTATCCTTTGAGGACATCAGCCCCAAGCAACTATTCTACAATAGCAAAGAACAAAGGCAAGTGGAAGAGTTAACTTCCCTCTTGGATGAGGAGCATTTCCAGCGTATCAAAAATCGATTGAAAGAAACCAACTTCAGAAGCGGCTTTGCCTGCCTTTTCTATGGTGCGCCTGGTACAGGAAAGACAGAGACTGTGCTTCAGATAGCCAAGAAGACTGGTCGTGACTTGATTCAGGTGAACGTTTCAGAGGTTAAGAGTATGTGGGTAGGCGAGAGCGAAAAGAATATCAAGGGCATCTTCGATGATTATAAGAAGAAGGTGAAACAATTAGCCAAGGCACCCATCTTGCTTTTCAACGAGGCTGATGCCATCATCGGCAAGCGTCAGGTGGGGGCGGAAAGAGCCGTTGAGAAGATGGAAAACAGTATTCTGAATATCATCCTTCAGGAGATAGAACAGTTGGATGGCATCCTCATTGCCACGACCAACCTCCCAGAGAACATGGACAAGGCCTTCGAGCGCCGTTTCCTCTATAAGATACAGTTTGAGAAGCCAGACTTGAATTGCCGTACTCAGATTTGGCAAGCGATGATTCCGCCTTTGGATGATGCCGACGCCAGTTACCTGGCGGGCAAGTATGATTTCAGCGGTGGTGAA
>OLRV01000550.1_pt1 | contig 37008 bp, 68 predicted proteins | sample 1672421 | NCBI WGS metagenome assembly OLRV01 (sample SAMEA3136684, study PRJEB25190) | human gut metagenome | biome: human gut; feature: human-associated habitat; material: faeces | place: Austria | collected 2013
TCCGGCGTGTGCTACGTCGACGGCAACGGCAATGCCTACTACTCCTCGGCGACGAACGTCTGGGTTCGTCCCCGCCCCGGCTTCCTCGTCGGCTAGCCAGCCGAGTGCTCTATACTCTGCTTTTAGGCGACCGCCTTGCGCGGTCGCCTCCTGCCCGCGAAGCGGGCCGTTTTTTTCCGCCAGTTTCCCCAGGAGGTGCACGTGAGCGGCGTCTACCAGCGCAACCGCGAGGTGTCCGAGTACAAGTTCTTCACACAGGCCATCGCCATCCGCGTGGAGGTTAATAAGCTGATGGCGTCCTCCTCAGTAGTGCCCAAGGCCTACAGGCTGCTGAACGCGGTGCCGACCGTGGAGACGGCGCGCAGCATCGTGTACAACGTCAACCGCGCCGACTGCTTCTATCCCAACAGCTCGTTCAACGCGCTGGAGAGGAAACGCTACCTGACGCTGGCCATAGCGGACTGCGAGCAGCTTATGCTGGACATGCAGTGCCTCATGGATATCGGCCTGCCCGTGAACGCCAACCGCTTCGAGGGGCTGGCGGCCATGGTCGAGGAGGAGATCAGGCTGCTGAAGGGCACACGCAAGAACGTGCGCGTGACGGGCAAGAAGTCCACCGAGGAGCGCATAGCCGAGGCCGAGGCCGAGCTAGAGCGCCTGCGTTCGCTATAATGGGCGGCGGTCGCGCCTTGTTTATCGGTACAATTGGTGGTTGCGTTCCGTTGCGTCGGGCTCCTCGTCCAACGTGTGCTACGTCAACAACAACGGCAATGCCAACTACAACTCGGCGACGAACGTCTGGGTTCGTCCCCGCCCCGGATTCCCTTATTGCCAGACCGAGTAGGCCCCAGAGCCGAAAGCAGAGCGCGAAGAGGAAGGAAGGCGCGACCGTCGGGCATGCGCCCGTAAATACGCACCCCGCGAGGGTGGCCGGACGCTGCTTGCATGGCGCGGCGCTCCGTGGCTTCGCCGCGTTTCATGGCCATACCTCAAGCGGCTGCCAGAGCCACATTGCAAGCCGCGCGGGGTGCCTCCTGTGAACTCCGAGCAAAGGCGGGCGGCGCGCCGCAAGCGCCGCGAGGAGAAGCGCGCGCAGGCCAAGGCCGAGCGCGTCAAGGCGTGCACGCTTGATACCGTGGCCGACCTCAACAGCCTGTGCAAGGCATCGAAGCAGGCCGCGCGCGGCGTGATGTGGAAGTCGTCCACGCAGAGGTACATGAGAAGCTACCTGCGCAACGCCGTCCTGTCCCGCCGCGACCTTTTGGAGGGGCGCGACATATGCCGGGGCTTCATACGGTTCGACCTGTGGGAGCGCGGAAAGCTGCGCCATATCAGCGCCGTACACTTCCCCGAGCGCGTGATACAGAAGTCCCTGGCACAAAACGCGCTCGTTCCCGCCATAGTCCCCACTCTCATAGCCGCCAACTCCGCGAACATAAAGGGGCGCGGCACCGACTACGCCCTGAAACTGCTCAAGCACCACCTGGCCGACAACTGGAGGAGGCACGGCGGCGATGGCTACATACTGCTCGGCGACTTTTCCGACTACTTCGCCCGCATAGCGCACGGTCCCGTCAAGGAGCAGGTGGCTGCCGCGCTGCTCGATCCGCGAGTAATCGACCTTGAGCACCGCCTGATTGACGCGCAGGGCGAGGTGGGCCTGGGGCTGGGCAGCGAGCCGAACCAGATATGCGCGGTGGCACACCCCAACCGCATCGACCACTACGTGACCGAGATGCTGCGCCCCGAGGCGTACGGGCGGTACATGGACGACTTCTACCTCATACACGAGAGCAAGGAGTACCTGCAGGTGTGCCTGCTGCTGATAGGGCGCAAGTGCGCCGAGCTGGGCATAGAGCTGAACCCGCGCAAGACCCGCATGGTGAAGCTGTCGCGCGGCTTCACGTGGCTGAAGAAGCGCATCTTCTACACGGAGACGGGCCGCATAGTCGTGAAGCCGTGCCGAGACTCCATAACTCGGGAGCGCCGCAAGCTCAAGAAGATGGCCCGCATGGTCGCCGATGGCGTCATGACCCCCGAGCAGGTGGAGCAGAGCTACCAGAGCTGGCGCGGCGGCATGAAACGGCTGGACGCGCACCGCAGCGTGCGGGCCATGGACGCGCTGTACCGCAGCCTGTTCGGAAATCTCGCGCAGGGGGGGGTGCTCAATGCAGGCCAACCAGAGGGACGATTCAAGCGGAAGCAAGCCCTCGCAATAGCGGAGAACCGGCAACTCAAAGCAGCGGCCTAAGCGAAGCGGCTGCGAAATAACAGAAGCATCGAAGGCGTGCTGCGGCGCGCCTTCTTCCTTTGCGCCCATCAAAGCGGCTCGGCAATCTCACGGCGCTAATACGATGGCGGCACATTCCCCGACAAGAGAGGAGTCCGCATGGACACTGAGGAAGACACGCCGCGCCCCAACGAGCTTCAAGATGGCACCATGGCCGAGGTCAACGCCCTGCGCGATCTGCTGTCGCAGATCGGCGACCCCGACGCGGCGCACGACGCGGGCGTTATCGACGATGACGAGTACGCTGAGCGGAAGGCGCGAAAGCTCGCCTACACCGCGGCGCTTGCCGCCTACGACAGCGGCGAGACGCCCGACGTGTCGGCGCTGCTCGACCAGATGCGCGAGCAGGCGTCGCAGCCGACGCAGACCGAGCAGAACACGGCAAACATCGACTACCTGCTCATGACGGTCGGAGGTGACCAGTAATGCCGACGAAGAAGACCGACGAGCACTCCAAGCACTTCGCACGCGTCAAGAAGTACTACGACCGACCTCTTTGGAGCAAGGCGCGAGTACACAAGGCCGTCGAGTGCAAGTGGATCACCGCCGACGAGTACAAGGAGATCACCGGCGAGGAGTACACGGCCGAATAGGCGGAAGGAGGGCGCCCAGGATGGAAGTGCTCAAGCTTTTTGCGCCTTACGGACCGGCTTGGCTTGGAGGCGTGCTCCTGACGCTCGTTGCGTTCTACTTCGGGAGACAGTTTCTCGAGGAGTACAAACGCCAAAATCAGCGGAAAGGCGAGCTCGACCTGAAGCGCGAGGAGCGCAAGCAGGCCGAAGTCGACGAGAGGGCGCAGCGCGACCGCGAGCGGTCCCAGATGGAGGGGCGCATCGCCGCCCAGATGGAGCGCAGCAACACCCTGATCGAAGGAATGAAAACGCTCATGGAGTCGGTCGTCGCGTCAAATGACGTCCTCCACGCGGATTTGGTCCACAGCCAGGCGAGAAGCCAGGGAATGGCGGAGAAGGTCGACCACATCTGCGACCGAGTTGACCTGCTCTATGACAAGGAATCAGGTAGATAGGAGGAAAAATGACTACCGATGACATTATCCACAAGCTGACGAGCCGAAAGTTCTGGCTGTGCACGGCTGCCTTTTTGGGCTCCGTCGCGACCAGCGTTGCCGGTATCGCCACGGACAACCAGACCGTAGCCGCCATCGGTACGGTGTGCGGGGTCGCGAGCGCGGCCATCTACGCCGCGGCCGAGCAGGCCGTGGACGCCGCGCGCCTGAAGGCTGGTGGCGACCATGACGGAGACTGAGACCGTGCCTAAGCGCAAACTGCCGCTCCGCAGCGCCTTTGCCGTCATTCTCGCGCTCGTCGCGGCCCTTACTGCTCCACTCAGCGCCGAAGCCTACCAAAGCCAAGATGCCTACGTGAGCAACGGTCATGGCTACCTCAACGCCCAGTACTTGGTTATCCACGAAACGGCGAACCCTGGTGCGTCCGCGTGGAACCACGTGCTGTATTGGCGCGGCAATGATACGTATGCCGTACATCACGTCATGGAGCTTGACGGTTCCACCGTCTACAACACCGTGCCCGAGAACCGCTTGTGCTGGCACGTGGGCAATGGAAACTACGCCACGGTTGGTATCGAGCTTGCCCATGCCACCAATGCTTCTGACTTTGCCAAGCAGTGGAATGAAGCCGTGAAGTGGGCGGGCGATGAGCTCCGTGCCCACGGCTGGGACACGTCCCGCCTTTTGAGCCACTATCAGGCGGCTCGAATCTGGGGCGGCTCCGACCATACCGATCCTAACGGCTATTTCCGTCAGTACGGCAAGACGTGGGCCGAGTTTAAGCAGGCCGTGGCGGCTTATCTCGGTAGCGGCTATGTCGCCCCTATCGCACCGACTGATGGCAACGGCGGCACGTACCAGCCCTCCACTTCTGCTACTCGCACGAGTTTCCCGAAGTCCACGGGCAAGAGCGTCAACATCCACTACGCTTTGCACAATCGCGGCGGCGGCTGGAACGAAGTCGTGACCAACTTCGACGACAGCACCAGCGAGGGCTTCGCCGGCGTGCCCTATGGATCGCACGACATGCTCATCGCCTGGGTGGATTCTGGCACCCTCATGTATAGAGTCCACACCAAGGAGAGCGGCTGGCTCGACTACGTCCAGACCGCCAACTACGGTGACTCCGTCAACGGCATGGCGGGCCTTTGGGGGCAGACCATCGACGGCGTGAAGATGTTCTACATCACCACGTCTGGCGAGTACAAGCAGGTCTACTACCGCAGCCAGGACGTCGCCCATCCCGACTACCACGATGAGGTCTGCGACGATGGAACGACCTATGGCGGCGACGACTATGCCGGCATCTACGGTTATGCCCTCGACCGTCTCCAATGCTACGTGTCTGACGGTACCCGTCGATGATCGCGCTGGCATTCGTGCTCGGCGCGCTCTTCGGCGGCGCCGTGGCGACAATCGGGCTCTGCATCGTGAGCATCAACCGGCATTAGCCGCAGCCCGCTCGGGTTTTCCCGGGCGGGTTTTTTCTCGAGAAAAGGTGTCGCTACGCCGCCCGTGGTATCCTGAGCAGCACGACGGTCCCAACGGCGCAGATCTCGGTTCTAGAATCTATGCAGACGGGGCACCATTCCAATTTTGCTCGAACCCGCTGGATGTCCAATCTGGCGGGTTCGCCCTTTTTGTCGTAGTTCAGCGTGACCAGTATCTCGTCCTCCGAGACGACAGCCTGCCACACGAACGCCTTCAGCAGCGTCGCGTCGTCGAGCGCCGTCCCGCACTGCAGGAAGTCGGCGAAGCGCTCCGGGTCTATCCGCTCGTCCGTGATGGCCTCGAGGTCATACCTCGCGCGCGCCTGCTGCTCTTCCAGCTCGGCTATGCGCTCGTTCACGCCCGGCGCTATCACGCCCTGCTCGATGGCGTTGAGGATGTTCCTCAGGCCCCTCTCCGCGGCCCTGAGCGAGTCCTCGGCCTGCCTGCGGCGAGCCCGCACCTCGGCCGTGTCCGCGCGCTCCGCTACCATGTTGGCTATCTGCAGCGCCTCGCCGCGGTCGCCGAGCAGCCCGCGCAGCGCCGAGGCTATGGAGCCCTCGAGCTCCTCGCGCCTGATGTTGCGGACGCACGACCCCGGGCAGCTGTAGTACTCGTACTTCACGTTGTTGCGGCCCCTGCCGCTCACGCCCTGCAGGTTCCTGCCGCATTCCGCGCACAGCGCCGCCCCCGCGAGGGCGAAGTCGCCCCAGTTCTCGCTCGAGCGCTGCTTGCGGCACTTGATCCCCTGGACCTCCATGAACGTCACCTCGTCTACGATCTGCGGCATCCCGCCCTCGCGGACGATGCCTCCCCACTCGTACCTGCCCGTGTACCTTCGGTCGCGCAGCATCTGCTGCACCATCGCCTGGCCGCACGGGTTGCCCTTGCGCGTCCTGAGGCCGCGCCGCGCGAACTCGCGCGCTATCGCGTTCATGGACATGCGCTCAAGCCTCAGCGCGAAGGCCTCTCGCACCCACGCCGCCTGCGCCTCGTCGACCTCGTACTCGTCGTCCCCGTTCCTGCGGTAGCCGAAGATGCGCACGCCGTTGGTCTTGCACTTGAGGGCGTTGCCCTCCATGCCGCGCTTGGTCCTGATGGCTGTCTTCCTCGACTCGCAGGCGGCGAGCCCCTCGAGCAGCTTCTCGTAGATGATGCCCTCCGGGCTGTCGGGTATCTGCTCGAGCGCCGAGACCAGCTTGACGCCGTGCGTGGCGAGCTCGCGCTTGTATATCGGCGCGTCGTACTCGCCGCGGCTGAAGCGGTCCATCATGTAGACGAGGACGATCTCGCTCTCGCCGGCGTTGGCTATCATCCGCTGGAACTCGGGGCGGTCGTCGGTGCGCCCCGACACGGCGCGGTCGCAGTACTCCGCCGCGACCTCGTAGCCCTCGCGCGCGCACCACTCGCGGCAGACGCGCAGCTGGTCCTCGATCGACGCTTCTCTCTGCCTGTTGCACGAGAACCTCGCGTATATCACTGCCCTCTTTGGCATAATGTGAATGTCACCCTTCCTTCAAGTTGAGTTTGCATGGGTGCACTGGTTGGATGCCCCGTCGGCTAAAGCGGTGCCAGCGCTGCCGACGGGGCTCTTTTATCTTCCGAGATAGACAACGGTCACCCTCCATATGGGAGAGCCGTCGTGACCTTCGCGCTTTTGGCAGCAGGCGAAATAGGGGCGTTCGCCGGCATGCTCGGCGAGGGTCTTGTAGTGCACGCACCTCGCGCTGACATCGGCCGCCATCGCCCCGTTCACAAAGACGGCGACATGCGGTTTCGCCTTTGACCCGCGAGGAGTCGGGATCAGCTCCGTGGAGACCTCGACCGGAAATATCCCGCTTTTTCTCCTGCCGGCCCACTTGTCATCCTCGATGTAGACACAGTCTCCGTCCACGCCCACCGGCAGTTCTCGCCCGCACATCTTAGACAGCCATCGCGCCGTTTGCACCTTGGATGTCGCCGCCTCGCATTCCTCATCGTGCCGTTTGTCAAATGCGACGAATCTGCCAAGCCCCTCGCAGGCATCGACCCAGGCGAAGATTTCATCTGGGTCGGGAATGGTCATGATGACGTCGGGAACGCCCGGTGCGTACCACCCGACCATCCTGCACCTTACAGTGACGCCCGTGCCGCTACGCACTATCTTCGAGAGCGTCTGCCCGAGAGCCGAAGTTGCCCCGAATACCATACCCCTGTATGCCAGCGCCACCCCGTTATCGGACGTGTCCCATGTGCCACCGGTCAGCGCGCTGGTCAGCACAAGCGGCTCCGTCACGATGTCTGCGCCGAAATACTCACCGATCTTGATGCCGCTCAGCGGTTCGCCGTAGTACACGTAGACCTGGCGTTCGCAGTCACCGGAAAGTGCCACGTTGTTTTCGTAACTCATCGGGATGAATGCCGGCGGAGTTGGCACCGCCGGCTCAGGATATTTACCTGACGGCTTTTTAGCTACGATGCCGGCCGCCCTCAGTATGTTTCCAAACAATCCCATGGGTCACTCCTCAAACGTTTTCTTAGCCATTTCATCAAGCGATACTCCCAGCGCGTCCGCTATGGCCTTCGCTTTTCCAAGTGTGGGCTCCTTGGCTCGTCCACTAAGGAGCGCGGAGATCGTTGAGCGCGGGGAACCGATTTTGCTGGCCAATTCTGCCGGCGACATATCCTTTTTGTCGAGGTAAAAAGCAAGTACGTAGCGGTATTCCATGGCCTCCCCTAACAGTCCAAATATTTACACGTACAAAGTATTGCACTGTGCAAAGTTTTGTACAATACTGTCTCCAGTACAAAGTTTTGTACAGGAGGAAAGGAGAGAAATGAACCTGTCTGAAAAGGTCGGTGAGTACGCCGAAAAGAACAACGAGACCCGCGATTCAATCGCGGACAAGCTCGGCATCAGCCGCTCGTCGTTCTTCAACAAGGTGCGAGGCTCATACGAGTTCAGCCTATCTGAAGCCTACAAGCTGTCGCGCCTGCTCGGGGTATCGCTTGATGAGCTTCACGAGCTGACGGTGTCCTAGATGGACGCCAAGGAGCACGAGAACAAGCCCAAGACCCCGCGCGAGATAGCGCTCGACACCATGTGCTCGACGCTCCGGGCGGCGTACCGGGAATGGGAGAGGAAGGAGTGGAGCAAGAGACAGTGAGGCAATGGTCGACACGTGAGATCCGGTACCTGAGGGAGCATGCCGGCGACGGCGCCAAGGAGATAGCCAAGGCGCTGGGCCGCAGCACCGACGCCGTCAAGTGGCAGGCACGCAGATGCGGAATATCGCTCCGCCAGCGCTGGATGTGCCCGAAGTGCGGGCGCACGACGTTCAAGCCGCTGAACAGGGCGAACGGCTGGTGCGCGGAGTGCACTAAGGAGGGCCACGTGGCAGATCTCAGAGAGCAGGCCAGCGCGATGCGCGAGGAGGCGGCGAGGGCAAAGCGGAACGACCGCGAGCGGCAGAGGTGCTACAGCGCCAAGAGCCGCGCCAAAAAAGTCTCAAAATAGCCACCCTAAAAGCCACACCTGCATCTACCTGCGGAAACATCAGAAGGGAACACAAGATGTACACATACAAAGAAGCGAGCGCCCCCAGCTACCAACTTGTGAGCACTCGCCGAAACAGCCCCAGACATGAGGCTCAGACCATCATAGCACCCAAGTCATACCGACCGACCGCCCGCGAGCAGCTCGACTCCGATGCGTTCAGGGCGGGGGCCATGGTCGGCTTCATCGCCGCCGCGGTCCTGTTCGCGGCGGTCCTGACCGTCTTCGTCCTCCCGACGATGGACGGCGCGGTCCAGGCGGCCGAGGCCGCATGCGCTGCGGGGGCCGTCAATGCGTAACGACGAGAGATACCGCCAGAAGCCGATGAGCAACCAGCTCGAGATATTCGGCCTCGGCGCTGACGGCGAGCAGGACATGGCCGAGGCGCGCACATGGATAGGCGAGCACCCGCGGGCGTGGGACTTCATGGTCGAGCAGGCCACCCGCCTCAACCGCAAGGGCTACGTCTCGATCAACTACCTCATCCACATGGTGCGCAACGAGCTGCACGTCGGCGTGAAGAACGGCCTCGCGCCGAGCCTCGCCCGCATCATGGAGGCGCGCTACCCGCACCTGAGGCACGCATTCAACAAGCACCGCTCCAAGAGCGACGGGTTCGTCGATGAGTAGGAGCAGGAGGAGCGCCAAGGACGCGGGCACGAGGTTCGAGCGCCTGGTCGCCGACTACCTCGCCGGGAGGCTGGGGGCCGACATCGACAGGCAGGTCAAGACCGGCTCGAGGGACACGGGCGACATCCGCGGCGTGTCGGTGGCCGGGCGGGGCATCGCGATCGAGTGCAAGGACTACCAGGGAAGGCACGAGCTGCCCAAGTGGCTGCGCGAGGCGGAAACCGAGCGCAGGAACCGCGGGGCGGACTACGGCGTGGTCGTCTGGAAGCGCCGAGGCACCGCCATCCCGGGCGAGCAGTTCGTGACCATGACATTGGAGACGTTCGCGGCGATGCTCGCGGGCGCAGACAGGGAGGAATAGCAATGGAGAGCACAAACATACCGGTGGAGATCGAGGCCAAGTTCAAGCAGGCCACCGTGCAGGGCGGCGTCGCCGTCCTGCAGTTCGAGGTCGACACGGAGGACAGCGCGGCGTTCGACGCCATCCGCAAGAGCGGCGAGGAGGTCTGGCTGTCCATCCAGAGCAAGCAGCCCCAGATCCTGTTCGTTAGCCACGGCGGGGAGGTGACCGAGTGATGGAGGACTACAAGGGGATGTTCGCCGTCTCGCTCATAACGAAGTCCGACGAGTCGTTCGACAGGTTCATGGACGCGCGCGAGAGGCTGCCCAAGTGGATCGTCGGGCACGCCGCCGTCATCGACGAGGTGATAACCGAGAGGAAGTACAACCGGATGCTCAACGAGGAGGTCAGGTAATGGCTGGGGAGAACGGGGCCGAGGAGGTCGTCGCCGAGGTCATCGAGGAGCAGGAGGCGTCGTCGCTCATCGTGACCTACGTGCCCTCGTCAATCGAGGCGAACTTCGACGCCCTCGAGAAGCGCGTGCGCAAGACCGTCGAGCTCTATGAGGGCGCGACCTACGACCTCACCAATGCCGACAAGATTAAGGAGGCCAAGAACGACCGCTCCTACCTCAACGGGCTCAAGTCCGAGATAGAGGAGCACCGAAAGGCCGTGAAGCGCGAGTACAACAAGCCGCTCGCCGCCTTCGAGAAGCGCTGCAAGGAGATCACGTCCATCATCGACGGCGCGTCGGACGGCATCAAGGCGCAGCTCGACGAGGCGGAGAAGAGGCGCAAGGCGGGCGCGAGGGCCGCACTCGAGGCCCACTACAGGGAGTTCGCGGAGCTCCTCTCGCCGGTCGTGCCCTACGAGCGCCTGCACGACGACAGATGGCTCAACAAGTCGTTCGGCGAGGCGAAGGCCAAGAAGGCCCTCGAGGACAAGGTCTCAGCCGTCGCGCGCGACTGGGACACGCTCAAGGCGCAGCGCGACTCCATGGCCCACTACGAGGTCGCCGAGCGCGAGCTGTTCCGCACGCTCGACCTTGGCTCGGCGCTCAACGCCGCCCGCGCCGCCGACGAGGAGGACGCCCGCATCGCCGCCATGCGCGAGGCGGTCGAGCCCGAGCCCGCGCCGCGTCCCGCGCCGAGGCGCCGGGCGGAACCCGCCGTCGCGGCGTGCCCCGAGCCGTCCTGCGCGTGGACGGTCGAGATCCCGTCCGCTACGCGCTCGCAGATGGCGCAGCTCGCCGCGGCGCTGCGCGAGCGCGGAATCACCGGCACCATCAGGTGCAAGGGGGTGTGCTAGATGGCCGACGAGAAGACGACGCTTTCCCAGGCGATAGCCAAGGTTCAGCGCTCCGTGACCGTCCCCAAGGCTCGCTACAACGCGTTCGGGAAGTTCAGCTACCGCTCGTTCGAGGACATCGTCGCCGCGCTCAAGGAGCCCTGCAAGGAGGCGGGCGTGGCGTTCACGCTCCACGACAACATCTGCAAGGTGGGCGAGCGCTACTACGTCGAGGCCACGTGCACCCTGTTCTTCGTGGACGGGCACGGCGATACGAGGGAGTTCAAGGCCTACGCCCGCGAGGCGGAGCACAAGAGCGGCTCCGACGACGCGCAGGTGACCGGGATGGCGTCGAGCTACGCGCGCAAGTACGCGCTCTGCGGCCTGTTCGCCATCGACGGGCAGAGCGACCCGGACGCGCTCTCGGACAGGCCCGAGAAGGAGCCGCCCGAGAGCGGCGGCTTCACGGCGAAGTGCAAGGCCTGCGGCACGGCCTACACCTTCGAGTCAAAGGAGCAGTACGAGGAGTTCAAGAAGCACCCCGGCTGCTGCGCCACGCCGACGTGGCGCGTCCTGTAGGCCATGCAGGACATGTACGCGCAGCGCGAGGAGCTGTTCGAGCGCCTCATGGCGGAGCTGGACACGCTCAGGCGGACGGGCCAGCAGTACGCCGAGAATGAGGCGGACTACCGCAAGGCCCTGCGCATCGCAATCCTCGAGGAGCGCTCCAAGGGCACGCCGGTGACCATCATCGGCGACCTGTGCCGGGGGCGCGAGGAGATAGCCGAGAAGAAGCAGCTACGCGACTGCGCCGAAGCTCTCTACAAGGCATCGAGCGAGGCGATCATGGCCCTCAAGCTGCGAATCAAGACAGTGGACGCCGACATCCAGAGGACATGGACGAGCGGCGGAGAGGAGACATACAGATGAGCATCAACAGAGTGGTGGTGTCGGGCAACCTGACCCGAGACCCCGAGCTGCGCGCCACGGCGGGCGGCACGCAGGTGCTGGGCTTCGGCGTGGCCGTCAACGACCGCCGCCGCAACCAGCAGACGGGGGAGTGGGAGGACTACCCCAACTTCATCGACTGCACCATGTTCGGCAACCGCGCCGAGGCGCTCTCGCGCATCCTGTGCAAGGGCATGAAGGTCGCAATCGAGGGCAAGCTGCGCTACAGCTCCTGGGAGGACAAGAACGGTGGCGGCAGGCGCTCGAAGGTCGAGATCATCCCCGACGAGGTCGTCCTCATGAGCCAGAACCCCAACGGCCAGCAGGCCCCGCAGCAGTGCGCGCCGCAGGGATACCAGCAGCAGTACGCGCCCCAGCAGGCACCGCGGGCATATGCCCCGCAGCCGGCGCCGCAGCAGCCCGCGCCGCAATGGAACGCCCAGCAGGCCTACCAGCAGGCCCCGCAGGCGGCACCGCAGCGGCCCCAGCAGGCACCGCAGGCCGCGCCGCAGCCGGCGCCCGCCCAGCAGCAGCCGGACGTGTACGACGAGGACATCCCGTTCTGATGGGGCGCGTACCCGACATCATCCGCGACCACTGGGGGGCGCCCCTGTTCGCCGCCTCCTTCTCCGCGGGTTTCCTGTTCTTCTCTTCGCTTCTATGGGGGTGGTTCTGATGGCGTTCACCGTGTTCGACAGCTTCGCCGAGGTCTACGACGACTTCGACGAGAGCGACCCCGAGGACATGCGCGACCGCGCGGTGCTCGCCGACGCGATCATGATGTACGGCCTGCACGGAGTCGAACCCGACCTCCCGAAGCACCTCCGCCGCGTCTTCAAGGCCATGAAGAACGCCATCGACAACTCCAAGGACGCGCGCGGCAGGGGCGGCAAGGGCGGCCGCCCGCGCAAGAAACCAGTTTCAGACAAACCCGAAACCGAGGTTTCCGAAAGTGAAAACCTAGGTTTTCCAAACGTGAAACCAGTTTCAGACAAACCCGAAACACAGGTTTCGGAAAGTGAAAACCCTAACCTAACCTACCCTAGCCTGTCCTGTCCTGGACTGGATTGTACTGAACTGGCCTGTGATGGGGGCGATGCCCCCGCCGCGCCGCCCGAGTTCGAGCCGCCGTCGCTGGAGGAGGCCCGCGGGTACTTCGGCGCCAACTGCCTGAGCGGCGACCCGGACGCCTTCTGGGCCTTTTTCGAGTCGCAGGGCTGGGTCAAGAGCAACGGCCAGCCGGTGAGCAACTGGGGCGCCCTGGCGCTCGACTGGTCAAGGCGCCAGAAGCGCATCGACGCCGACGACCGGGCGAGGGGCAAGCCCACCGCCTCGGAGGTCGAGGCCGCGACGTTCAGGCCGACCAGGACGCCCGAGGAGGCGCTGGCCGAGCAGGAGCGCCGGTGGGCGTCCGAGCACCCGGGCATCGACCCGGCCAAGGTCGAGGCCCCGCGGGGCACGACCGCGAGCAGGGACCGGTTCGGGCTGTACCAGGACGCGCAGAGGCTGCTGGCCGCCCGCGCCGCGTGCGAGAGGAGGCTCTCATGATCCTCGACGCGGGCCTGCTGAGGGGATGGCCGAAGGAGCGCGCCGAGCTGTACGGCAAGCCCCACCTCGGGGCGAGGTACACGCACGACACGGCATACGAGCCGACGCAGGCCCGGTGCGCGGTGTGCGGCAGGCGCGCCTCCAACTGCCACCACGTCGCCCGCAGGTCGTGGGGAAAGACGTTCAGGCTCGTCACGCCGAACGGGGTGTGGGAGCTGCGCAGCCCGCTGTTCGCCCTGTGCGGCTCCGGCACGACCGGGTGCCACGGGAAGTTCCACGACGGCGGCCTCAGGGCCGAGTGGGTATGGCGCACCGGGGCGGCCGAGGAGGCATGGTGGTCCGGCACGCTGCTCAGGGAGTACCCGCCGCACAGCCCAGACCTCTACATGTTCGGCTACTGGGCCATCACCGACCGATACGGAAACGAGATCATCCGAGAGGTGAAATGACGATGGAGATCAACAACTGCGAGCAGTACGTGCTCGCCGAGCTTGACTGCGAGCAGCGCCGCAACGAGCGCCTCGTGGCCGAGAACAATAAGCTGGCCAAGCAGCTCGACGCCATGACAAAGAGGGCGAACGGCTACAGACGGATCATCAACCGCGACAAGACGCCCATCGAGGCGCTCGCGGACAGGGTCATGCGCGAGGAGATGCTGATCCGCTTCACCTACGCCGAGGTCACGGACGTCAAGAGCGCGTTCAGCGGAAGGCTACTCGGCTTCGACGAATGGTGCCACGATGCGATGCGATATGTGGCGCTGGCGGACGACGTCGGCGAGGAGGAGTTCACCCGGTTCATGCGCCGGGACCTCAAGAAGATCTACGACGAGAAGGTGGCCAGATGTGCCGAGTAGGGGCCGCCGCGCCCGGCAAGGGCGAAGGGACAGGCCGATGAATGACGAGAGGGCCGTCGCCGCTGCCATCCACGCCGGGCTTCGGAGCGACGACGTGACCGACCTGTACACGGGCGACTGCAGGGGCTGCGGCGAGTGCTGCTCGCGGTTCCTGCCCGTGAGCCCGTTCGACCGAGTGCGCCTCGAGGTGTACGTGCGCCGGAACGGAATCGAGCCCGCCGAGCCCAGGGCGGAGTACGACCTGCTGTGCCCGTACCTGACGGACGGGCGCGAGTGCTCGGTCTACGCCGCGAGGCCAGAGATCTGCCGCGTCTACCGGTGCGACAGGCACAAGAGGGGCGAGCTTGGCATGTTCTTCGGCGCGGAGTGCGCCGAGGTGACCGACATGCGCGCGCTCGCGGAATCCATGGCCGGCGACGTCTATGAATGCGAATAGGAACCGAATGGAAGGAATACCGATGACCGACGAGAAGAAGGCCGAAGAGACGTCCGAGGCGCCATACCCCGGGACGCTTAGCTGGGCGGCGACGCGGTTGCTGGAGGCAATCGGCGATGCCGCGAAGGCCGTCGCCGAGATGCTGTGGGAGAGCATCTCCCACGTGTACCGAGACGCCCGCCGTCTCATGAGGAAGCTCGCGAAGGCGCTCGACCCGAAGTGGCGGCGCCGCCGCCGTCGCGCACTCGCCCGCTCGCGCCGCAACAACCTGTACCTGAAGAGCATCGGGAGGTGCCGGTGATGGGCGGCAAGTACAGGAAGGAGCAGGGGAATGGCTAACCCCAAGGTGCTGCGGAAAACGCAGCTGCTGCGCCTGCTCGTGAACGAGCTGTGCGACAGCATCGAGGCCCGCGAGGCCAAGGAGTCGAACCTCCATACCTACCCGAGATTCGGCTACGGCGGCCTCGAGGACGGCCAGGGCAAGACCCAGATACAGAACGACATACGCAGGTGCAGGAGAACGCTTCTCGACCTGTGGAAACTGATCGGGAGGCAGTGAAGATGGCTAGAAACGTCTACGGCGGCTACTGCCGCGAGTGCGGCAGGTGGACGCCTCCCGGGTTCGGGCACTTCGAGCGCTACCGCGGCGGCTGGCGCGTCCACTGCGTCGAGTGCGCGAGCGGGCGGAAGCTGCCGCCCGAGGGAGACCAGGCGGCGCAGGACACGCGGCGCCACGTCAGGAACATGGTGAACGACGGAAGGTACGGGAAGAGGGGATACAGATGACGGGAGACGAGAGGCCGGACATCTACGCTGACGGGCTCCGCGAGGAGCGCTGCGAGAACTGCTCGCACTGCGGCGCGACGGTGCTGCGCACCATCCACGGCGTGGAGCGCACCGAGTACGAGTGCGAGCGCAGGCCCGAGTTCGTGCACAGGACGCAGGCTGAGGCCCGCTGCAACTACTGGGAGGCACGATGAGCGTAATCGACTGGAACATGGAGGCCCGGAACATCCTCAAGGCCGTGAGGGCCGTCGGGTACCTCGAGGGCATGAGCGCGACCCTGTGGCGGCTCGCCGGGCCGGAGATCGCCGACGAGGCGATAGTCGACTACGACAGGAGCGTGGCGGACGTCGCCGCGCTCCTGGGACTGGAGGCGAGGGACTATGACTGACGGTTACCTGCTCAACCTGCGAACGTTCCGCGAGGTGAGGGACGACAAGGCGCAGGCGCTCAAGCCGCTCGAGGAGGCGGCCGAGGTGTTCGGAGCCTGGCTGCTACACGACGGCGTGCGCCAAAGCCAGATCATGACGGCGCGCAGGGCGTACCGCCAGGACCTTATCGACGAGTGCATGGACACGGTCCAGGCGGTCGTCAACCTGCTCGATGCCGAGGGGTTCACGCAGGAGGACGTGGACGCGGCCATCGGGCGCTGCAACGAGAGGAACCGAGGGAGGGGACGTCTGTGATGGAGACTTTGGAGCAGATCAAGGCCGACGCGGTCGAGGTGTTCCATTTCGACCGCGAGTGCAGGCCGCAGGACAGGGCGCACGCCTATCTGGGGAAGTACCGCGTCAGACGCGGCTACAACGACACGGCGATGCAGACCGCGGTGACCGACATGATCGAGCGCGCCTACGAGGCGGGAAGGGCGGAGGTCGCCGGCGCGAACCTCGTGCAGAACCTGCGCCGCCAGCTGACGAGCATCGAGGCGACCGTCGGGGATGCCATCGACCTGCTCGACGAGAGCACGGGGGCGGTGGAGTGCGATGAGTGACTCGAGGGTCGGCGGCTACCCGATGGGGGTGACCGACGCCGCCATCGAGCGCCACTTCGGCGGGGCCTGCGAGCCTAGGATGTGCGGGAACTGCAGGCATTTCTGCGGCAGCGACATCCACGTCGACTACGGCTACTGCCACCTTAAGTTCGAGCGCGCCTTCGACGCCGAGGCGCCGGAGCGCAAGGAAGGGTTCTGGCGCCTGGCGAAGTGGGCCGTGGCGTGGCTCATGGAGAACCTGCTGTACTGCGAGGACGAGTGCGGCGAGTGCCGCGACTACGAGGAGTTTGAATGATGAATATCGAGCTACCAAAAGACGCGGAAGGTCGAGAGATCCCACTCGATACCAAGGTCCTATACAACAGTGACGGCGATGCTTACGAAATCGCCTGCTATGTCTATACGGTGCGTCAGACCATTTCAAGGCGCATTTGGGATGTGAAGATGCTAGACGGCACAATCCGCTACACGACAAGCCTGTACCTAACCCCGCCCGACAGCTGGGAGAAGCTGGAAGAGGACTTAGATAGATGTATTAAGGCAGACAGCCTTTGCGCGTACAGCCCGTCAGAAGAATGTTCCACGTGCGTCCTGCCAAGGGACAGTCAATGCAATTGCGATTCGTTTGCACTCGAGGCCATCAAGGAGCGCATCCGCAAGCTGAGGGGTGAGAGCGATGCCTAGCGACTGCCCTTACTGCGAAAAGCGGCACCTCAACTTTGGCGATGAAGAAGAGGAAGTCGAGATGTGGATTCAAAAGACGCGCGACGGCGAGCACGTCATCGCCGTAGACCCTCCGGGCGCATGGAGCGCTCCTATCAATTACTGCCCGTTCTGCGGACGATTACTAAGGGGTGAGGGCGAATGACGACACATCGACTCAAGGTCTTCGCAAAATACGCCGACGCAATCATGAGCGGGGCCAAGACGTTCGAGATTCGCAGGAACGACCGGGGCTACGAGGTCGGCGACAAGATCGTATTCGACGTCGTCACGAACGAAGGCTACGCCGTCGGGGCGGCTGCAAGGCACCCGCTCAGCGGGGAGACCTACCGAATCGACTACATCCTCGACGACTTCGAGGGCCTCGCCCAGAAATACGTGGCGCTGGCCATATCCAAGGAGGGCGAATGAGCGAGCTGAAGCTGAAGCCATGCCCGTTCTGTGGCGGCTGCGGCGAACTTTATAAGGTTTGGTCAGGCTATTCGGTTAAATGCTGCGGCAAGGAGCGTTGCCATTTACAAGCTGTGCCGTTTCCGGCATACACAACGAAAGAGCGGGCCATTGAAGCATGGAACATGAGGGCGAAATGATTACCGATGATGTGCGCCGCGAGACGGCGAAGAAGTTACGCGAGAAAAAGAAGGAATTCTTCGGCAAACGCAGCTGGTTCCCGCAGGACCTGATTCTCTACCAGAGCATGTATCTCACGGCTATCGACGAGTGTCTGCCGGACGGCGAGTGCGGATTCGATGTCCTTGCCGACCTCATCGACCGCGGCGAGTGCGAGAACGTCTACGACGAGAACGAAATGGGAGCCTGCGACAACGGCTTCGAGTGCTCGGTCTGCGGATGCAGGGTCGAGGACGAGGAGCATTACCACGTGAGCGGCGTCTGGAACTTCTGCCCGCAGTGCGGGAGGAGGGTGGTAAAGCGATGATCGTCGTCGAGAAGAGGGACGTGCCCGAAGACTGCACGACATGCCTTTACGGACGCCCCAACGGGTGCGCCCACGCCGACCGCCAGAGGGACTGGATGCGCTACCGCGTGTGGATGGGCCTCGAGCAGTGCCCGAGCTGGTGGCTCGACCAAAACCGATTCGAGAGGGCGTGACGCGATGGCGACCGAGTACGTTCTGGACGCCGAGAAGATCGCGCACTGGCGCATCGACAACCACGTCCCGCTGAAGCAGCTGGCGCGCGCCGCCGGGGTGAACCTCAGCAGCCTGAGCCACGCCATCCGCGGCGGCAGGGAAGTGAAGATGAACCTGCTGCTCAATCTGGCGAATGCGATGGGCGAAGACCCGCGGGACATCGTGAAGCCCAAAGCACTTGCAAGTCAGGAGACAAAATGAGATTCGAGATCATTGAGCGCCACATCATCGACGTGCCGGACAGCGAGCTCACGGACGGCGGGCGCCCCCTGGGCAAGATGACGCTCGCTGAGGTTCTCGACGTCATCGCGGAGAACCCGCGCAGGTTCATCGAACAGTACGAGATGTACCGCGAGGAGGTGATTCGCCTTGGGGGCAAGCTGTGAGCCGGGCTACAACCTCCCGGACGGATGCACCGACGCGGCAATCGACAGGCACTTCGGCGAGGGCAAGCCCACGTGCGCCGAGTGCACCAAGATGTACGAGTGCTGCTGCGACTACGGCATCTGCGAGATAGAGTTCGACGACGCCTTCCGGGAGAAGTTCGACGGGGCGGACGCGGAGCCGGGCGACGTCGCCTACTGGGCGCTCCCGTGGATAGCGGACCACATGAGGGACATGCAGGAGGAAGCGTGCGACATGTTCTGTGGCTGATGCCGCTGGCGGCGCTCACCGCGCTGCTGGCGTGGGCGGCGAGGTCCGCATGGGCGCTCGCCGTGGTTCTGACCGTTCTCGTGCGCATGGCGTGCGGGTGAGATTGGAGGATTGAATGGACGGGATCGTAAGGCTGGCCGGCAAGCTCATCGGGTGCCTCATCGTGACGGCACTCGTGCTGCTGTGCGCCGCCGCCGTCGTGTGGTGCTGGCAGGTGCTCGCGGGGCTGGTCGCATGAGCGCCGGCGAGAGGGTGGCGCAGCAGCTCCGCGACGCCGCGGCCCTGCTGGAGTCAATGGCGGACGACGTGGCGGGAGACATCGACGAGAGGTTCGTGCTGCCGCCCATCACGCTCACCATCGAGATAGGCGCCACCGACGAGACCCCGACCCTGTCGGTGAAGAAGCGTTATATCGCGAGGAAGCGCCTGGCATGACGTGGAGCTCCAACGGCAACGCCGAGCGCAAGCTCAAGGCGAGGCTCCGCGCCGAGGGCAGGCCGTGCCACATATGCGGCCAGCCCATAGACTACAGTCTGCCGCCCGGCACGCCGTGGAGCTTCGAGGCCGACCACGTGGTGCCGAGGGCGAGGGGCGGCGCTGTGCTGGACTACGCGAACCTCGACGCGGCGCACCGCATCTGCAACCAGAGGAAGGGCAAGCACATGCCGGGCGACGCGAGGCCCGTCGAGATAAGGCGCACGAGGCTGTTCTGAAGGCTTGAGATAACTGAATAGGCGAGGCTGAAAAACCTAACTGGAGGCGCTGTCGTTTGCTCGGCTGCGCCTCACTGCTTTTTGGGGCGCTGAGCCGCCGATGGCGGGGGCATCGCCCCTCCCCGGGGGTGCACGGACACCCATCGCTGCCAGTGCCGATTTCCCCCCGCCACATGACCCCAGGGCGGGGGTAGGCCGCGAATCTCACCCGCATCGCACAATGCGGGCACGAGAAAGGAGTCCGTGATGCCGGAGATGCCGGAATCGGTCGCATCCGATGACTATCAATCGCAGATCTGGGTGAGCGTCACCGCATCGGGGCGCTTCTCCGACGAGGACGCGCCGAACCTCGCGCTGCTGTGCTACTGGCACGCCGTGGCGAAGGCCGCGGAGGATGCCATGAGCAGGGGCAAGACCGTGAAGGTGCTCGACCCCGTCGGCTACAAGCCCATCAAGGCGAAGAACGGGCGGCACGCCATCATGGAGCGCCCGCACCCCGCCGTGTCAGTGCTCAAGCAGGCGACCGCCGAGATACGCGCGCTCAACGAGCTGCTCGGGCTGTCGCGCAAGGCAGCGCCCATCCAGGTGCAGCAGGCGCGTCCGCAGAGCGACGGCGCTAGGGTGTTGAGCCTGATGTTCGCCGACCGCGAGCGCAAGGCCAAGGCGGCGGGCGCCTGATGGAGCCCAGGCAGACGCCGACATACGAGGCGAACGTCCCGGAGGACCTCAGCGGCGACGGCGAGATGGCGTGCGAGCTCGCGACCGCCTACTTCGGCGACCCGCTGCCGTGGCAGCCGCACCTGCTCGACGCGATGCTCGCCCGCGACGCGCGCGACAGGTACCTGCTGCGCACGCTGGGCATCTCCATCCCGCGCCAGAACGGAAAGAGCTGGGTGGTTCGAGCCCGCTGCTTCTACGGCGCGCTCAACGGCGAGAAGATCCTGTACACCTGCCAGCACGGCGACACCTCCGACCAGATGTTCAAGGAGCTGTCCCAGCCATTCGAGGACGAGGACGAGACCGAGCTGCACGACCTCCTGCTCGCCGTGCGCAAGACGAACGGGCAGCAGGCCATCAGCCTCAAGAACGGCGGACTCATCCGCTTCACCACCCGCACCAACTCGCTGGCGCGAGGCAAGACCTACGACGTGCTCATCTACGACGAGGCGCAGGAGCTCACGGACACGCAGCAGGCGGCGTCCCTGCCTGCAATCTCGGCGAGCGCGATGCACAACCCGCAGACCATCTATCTCGGAACGCCGCCAGGCCCCGACAACGTCGGCACGGTGTTCCGCGACCTCCACGACGACGTGCACGGCGGCGAGTCCGAGATGGCGTGGATCGAGTGGGGCGCGGACGAGATAGGCGACGTCAACGACGAGTCGAGATGGTACGAGTTCAACCCGTCCATGGGTACCGTGCTCAACTACGAGGCGGTCAAGGGCGAGTCCGAGCAGATGCAGCCGGACGTGTTCGCGCGCGAGCGTCTCGGATGGTGGGCGAAGACGGGAGGCTCGCTCCTCTACGCCCTGTCCTCCAAGAAGTGGGACGGGTGCCGGCGCGACTCAGCGCCCACCGGCGGAAAGCTCGCCTTCGGCGTGAAGTTCTCCGTGGACGGCTCCCGCGCCGCGGTGTCCTGGGCGCTCGCCGACAGGGACGGACCGTCCTACGTCGAGCTGTATGACGTGATGGGCGCTTCAGGCGGAACGGTCGCGATCTCGGACATGCTCCTGCGCAACCGAGACGAGATCGCGTGCGTCTGCATCGACGGCAAGTCCGGAGCGGACGCGCTCAAGCGGCGGATGCTCGACGGCGGCTTCAGCAAGTGCGCACTCGAGATGGGAACCCCGGCAATCGTGCAGGCTGCGGCGTCGATGCTCAAGGACGAGGTCGACTCGGGCACGCTCTCGCACATCGAGTCGCCGGCGCTCGACGACTCGGCGCGCAAGTCGCTCAAGCGCGACATCGGCAGGGACGGCTGGGGCTTCGAGGACGGCCCCGACTCCATCGCCGCACCCATCGAGTCCGCATCGCTCGCCCTCTGGGCGGCGAGAACCACGAAACGAGACCCGCGAAGGGAACAGGAGGCCAGCTTCTGATGGCAGCAGTGAACATGGAACTGGCGGGGCAGGTAGCATCCGCCGCAGGCTTGGAGCCGGGCGACGCGGCGCTCGTCCGCGAGCTCATGACCGTCTGGCGCGAGCACCGCGCCAGCAACCTCGAGCGCGAGGACTACTACCTCGGGCACGTGTCGGTGAAGGACCTCGGCATCGCCATGCCGGCGAGCCTCGCCAAGAAGATCAACCCGCGCGTGGACTGGCCCCGCAAGGCCGTGCACGCCCTGGCGGACCGCTCAATCTTCAACGGTTACACGTGCGCGGACGAGCAGGCGGGCAAGTCCCTCCGCGCCATCTGCGAGTCGAACCAGCTGGAGCGCCTCTACCGCAAGAACCTCATAGGGGAGCTGAAGCACTGCTGCGGCTTCTGGACCGTGACGGACGGCGGCGGCTACCCGGTCATCTCGGCGTACCCAGCCACCGCGGCGGCGGCCCTGTGGGACGACGCGCGCAAGGCCATCAGGGCGGGGCTCGTAGTGGCTGAGTCCAAGAAGATGCCCGGCGACACCGAGCGCGTGCCGACCGTGGTGCACCTGCTCACGGCCGACAGCCTCGTGGTGCTCACGCGCGACGGCGGCTCATGGGTCGCCGAGTACCGCGAGCACTCGATGGGGCGCTGCCTGATGGAGCCGATGGCGCACGGTGCGACGCTCGAGCGCCCCTTCGGCACATCGCGCATCAGCCGCTCCGTGATGAGCATCACCGACGACGCCATCCGACAGCGCGCCCGCATGGAGGTTGCCGCCGAGGCCGCGACCCTGCCGCAGACGTGGCTGCTGGGCACATACAAGAAGATACTCAACGACGGCAACAAGTACGACGCTAGCATGGGCGCGGTCAACGAGATAACCAAAGACCCCGACGGCGACAAGCCCACGGTTTGGCAGTCCGCGCAGCTTCAGATGGCCCCGCTCACGGAGTACCTGCGCCAGCTCGCCTGCCAGATGTCGGCCGTGACCAACGTGCCTGTGAGCTTCTTCGGCGTGTCCAACGACAACCCGTCCTCCTCGGACGCCATCGCCGCGTCCTTGGAGCCGCTGGTCATCGACGCAAAGAACCTCAATCGCGATAACGGCACGGCGCTGCGCAACGTGGCCTACATGGCGCTCGCCGTGGCGAACGGCACCGATTTCGCCACCGAGCGCGACGCGGGGCATGAGATCAACCCGCGATTCCTCAGCCCGGCGTACCCGTCCACGGTGAGCCTGTCCGACGCGCTGCTCAAGCAGGTGCAGGCGCTCCCGAAGCTCGCCAACTCCACGGTCGCCTACGAGATGCTCGACTACACGGACGAGCAGATCCAGCGCATCGAGTCGGATGCCAAGAAGGCGCAGGCGGGCGCGGCTATCGCATCGCTGTTCGAGCCGAAGGGGGGCGAGAATGGCGGCGGTGCCGACTAGCCTGCTGGACGAGCTGACCGATGAGGTGAACGCGCTGTCGGCAGACGCCCAGGCGAAGGTGAGGCCGGCACTCGAGTCCCTGCTGTCGAGCTGGGAGCACAGCGGTGGCGGCGATGTCTCCGCTCTCCGCGAGAGGGCCTACGAGACGATCGAGGCGGTGCTCGGGTACTACGCCGACACGTGCGCCGCCGCCAGGGCCGCCGAATACTACGACGCGGTCAGGGCGTCGCAGGGCTTTCCCGGGAAGTATCGGGCGGTCGCCGAGTCCATGCGAGACCCGGACGACACGCTCGGCGCGGTTAGGTATTTCATCGGCAAGGTCGTCGAGGGCGCCCCCGAGGTCTTTGTCTCGCGGTGCGTCACGAGGGTCGACGAGGAGATCAGGCGCGCCGCCAACAGGTGCGTCGCCCACAACGCGCGCAAAGACCCGGCAAAGCCGTGGTACGCCCGCGTTCCCCGTGGCGAGACGTGCGGGTTCTGCCTCATGCTCGCGTCGTTCGGCTTCTACGCCAAGACCGAGGAGGCGGCCGAGCACTCGCACGCGCACTGCGACTGCCGAATCGTTCCCGGCTTCGACGGGGTGACTACAGTCAAGGGATACGACCCTGACGGGATGTACGAGAGGTATAACGACTGCCTGGCCGCGCTCGGAGGCCGCGACGGCATCGCCTCCGACTGGTACGCAATGCCGGAGGGCGAACGCGAAGCGCTCGTGAGGCGCCACGGCAACAAGGAGGGGAAGGCGTACACCGCCTACCTCAACAACCGCGTCGCATCCGAGATAGAGCTACGCGACCCGTCTTGGTACGCGGGCGGCGAGCATAAGGGCATAACGTTCACGGACGATGCGGTGAGGCGCGACAAGGTAAAGAGGTGGAGGGTAGACCCCGGAGAGAGGAGAACCGCAGAGAAGCTGGCGGCACTGGGCTACAAGACTGAGTTCTGGGAAGACGAGGTGCACCTGAAGAGCGAGAACGCGCAGGGAAAAACGACCGTAAGCCGCGCCGACCTGTCCACAGGCATCGAAATCAAGACCGTATACACGTCGAAATCGGAGAACACGTTCAAGTCGCACATGAAGTCCGTGGCCAACAAGAGCGGAGTGCGGTTCGCCGTCTTCGACGTCAGCGAGAACAAGTCGGTCACCGACAGCCAAGCCGAAGCGTGGATACGCAAGTACATGAAGAGGTACGGAATTGCCGAAGTGCGGATGCTGGGGCACGACGGGTCGCTCCAAACGATAAAAAAATAGGCGGGAGCTGCATGTCTCAATAGGTGAGTCAAACAGCTTCCGCCTAACCCCATCATACCGCATGGCCGCCCACGGGCGGCTTTTTTCATGCCGAAAAACGCCAAACAGGCCAAATCTCACGCCCGTAGGACACTGCCGCGCGACAGGGCCGCACGGCCCGAAATGCACATCTAAGGGGCTCGGCCGCACGGCTGGCCCGACGGGCCGCACGGTCCGGGAAAGGACGCGACATGGCAGCAGAGACCAACACGGAGCCCACGGGCGGTACGGAGCCGACCGGGGGCGAGGAGCCCGACTACAAGGCGCTCTACGAGGCCGAGAAGGCGCACTCCCGCAAGTGGGAGAAGCAGGCCAAGGCCAACAAGGGCGCGGCAAGCGCACTCGACGAGGCCAACCAGGCGAAGAAGACCGCCGACGAGAAGATCGCGGAGCTCGAGAAGCGACTCGACGCCAAGGAGAAGGCCGAGGCGCGAGCCAAGACCGCCGCCAAGGTCGCGCAGGAGAAGGGAGTCCCCGCCGAGCTCATCGTCGGCGAGGACGAGGAGAGCATGGCCGCATGGTGCGACAAGATGCTCGCCGCCTTCAAGACAAAGCCCGCGCCGCGAGTGGAGAAGCCCGGCAGCTTCGACAAGGGCGGCAAGGGCGGGGACGAGGCGCTGCGAGACTTCGCCAAGCGCCTCCTGAAGTAAGCAAAACCCGAAGAAAGGCACAGAAATGGCTGCAAACGACACCAAGAAAATCACGCTGCCGTCCAGCGTGGTCTCCACCATCATCGGCAAGGTGAAGGACACCTCCACCATCGCCACGCTGAGCCCCAACACGCCGCAGAAGTTCGCCGACACGACCTATCTCGTGTTCAACCCGACCGCCGAGGCCGAGGTCGTCGCGGAGGGCGGCAAGAAGTCCGGCTCCGAGATCTCCACTACACCCATCGTCGCCAAGCGCGCCAAGATCGTCACGACCACGCGCGTCTCCGACGAGCTGAAGTGGGCCGACGAGGACAACCAGCTGGAGATCATCTCCAACATCATCGCCGACCAGACCGCCGCCGCGGGCCGCGCGCTCGACTACATCGTCTACCACGCCATCAACCCCAAGACCGGCCTCGGCCTCACGGGCTACACCGCCCTGACCGCAGAGGAGCACGTCAACACCGTCACCAAGACCGACTCCCCGGTCGACGACATCGACTCCCTCTCCGACGCCCTGCTCGACTACGGCATCAACGGCATCGCCATGAGCCGCCAGTTCGCCTCCGAGCTGCGCAAGCTGCGCGTCCCGGCCACCGGGCAGCGCCTGTATCCCGAGGTGCCGCTGTCCCTCAACGTGGGCAACCTCGACGGCATCCCCGCCTCCGTGTCCGGCACCGTGAACGGCCGCCTCGCAAAGACCCCGACCAAGGTCTCCGCCATCATGGGCGACTTCTCCGCCATCAAGTGGGGCATGGTCCGCGACATCACCGCCGAGGTCATCGAGTACGGCGACCCCGACAACACCGGCCAGGACCTGAAGGGCTACAACCAGATCGCCTACCGCACCGAGGCCGTGCTGGCCTACGCGGTACTCGACCCCAAGGCCTTCGCCGTCCTCAAGAGCGCCTAGGGGGTACCGAGATGGCTCAGCTAGTCCAGAAGTTCATCGTGGAGGACGCGGGCAAGGCGTCCAGCATCCTCCCGCAGCACGTGGCGCTCGTCTCGCCCGAGGGCAAGCCGCTCGTCGTACCCAAGAAGGTCGCCAACCCAGGCGCCAGCCCGACCGTCGCGAAGGTCGTCCAGGCCCTCGTCGACGCCGGGATCATGGAGGCCGAGTAGCCATGGCCGCGCTCGCCAGCGTGGACGACTACAAGGCCCGCTACGGCGAGCCCGCGGACGAGGCCCGCACCGGGGTGCTGCTGCAGGACGCATCCGACCTGATGCTCGCGGCGTTCGAGGACCGAATCGGCGAGTACACCGAGGGGGCGTGCCCGGCATTCGACCGCGCCGCCCCCGCCGTGTGCTGCCTGCTCGTCAATCGCGTGCTCTCCGCCCCCGCCGCTATGGCGGGGGCCACCCAGTACAGCCAGGGGGCGGGCGGATACACGGCATCGGTGACCTACGGCTCGGCGCTCGGCGAGATGTATCTCGGGAAGAGCGACCTCAGGCGCCTCGGCCTCACCGGTCAGGCGCTCGGGGCGCTCACGCCTCTGGAGAGGGGAGGGGTGACCGAATGACGTGCCTCATCTCCGGCGAGACCGTGACCGTGCGCAATGCGGCCCAGTCATTCGACGAGCTGGGTGAGCCTACCGGCGAGACGGTGACCGAGACGACGGTCGAAAACGTCGTGGCCTGTCCCGGCGCGACCGCCGACCTCGACTCGACGCGCCCGAACGGCGTGACGGTCGCCTACACGCTCTGCTTCCCGAAGGGCGCGGACGTGTCCCTGAAGGACGCGACGGTCACGGTGCGCGGCACCGACTACAAGGTGGTCGGCGACCCCAAGCGATACACCGCGGCCAACACGCCCGGCCCATGGGACCTCACCTGCGAGGTGACCCGAACCGATGGCTAAGGCGAAGTGCGAGGTCAAGTTCAAGAACTTCAAGTGGAACCGCGGCGGATACGCCGAGGTCATGAACGGCGGCGGGGTGCAGGGCATCCTCGACCAGAAGGCCGACGCCGCGGTCGCGTCCGCCAACGCATCGCTGCCGCAGAAGTTCGGTGCGGACGGCTACGGGGTCAAGACCATCGGCGGAAAGCTCACGAAGGGCCGACTCATATACGCGGCGAGCAAGCACGCGCGCGCAAGCGAGCACAAACACAACCGCCTGCAATTCATCTTCGGGGGTGACTGATGGACGTCGAGAGAGTGGTGGCCGAGCGCCTCATGCACGCTACCGGCATCAAGTGCGTGCCGGACGTTCCGCGCGAGAGACCCGATGAGTTCGTCCAGGTCACCCTCGCCGCCACGAGCGCGACACGGTTCATCCAGTCGCCGCGCGTGCTCGCCACGTCGTGGGCGAAGACCCGCAGGCGCGCACGCGAGATCGCCGAGGCCGTCGAGCGGGCGTGCTCCGCCATCGAGGACGAGCCGAACGTGTTCTCCGCCGTGCCCGACGGCACCTACCGATGGGACGACCCCGACACGGGGACTCCCAGATACCAGACGAACATCAACCTGACCATCTGCGAATAAGGAGCAATCATGGCAGAAAGCAACAAAAACAACGTCGCCAACGTCTCCAGCGCCAAGGGAGTCAAGGGCGGCTACATCTTCACCGCCCCCGTCGGAACGACGCTGCCGACCGACTACACGACCGCGCTGCCCGAGGCGTGGAAGTGCCTCGGCTACATCAGCGAGGACGGCTACGTCGAGACGCTCGACTCCGACTCCGAGGACATCAAGGACATGAACGGCGACCTCATGGCGTCGCCGCAGACCTCCCGCGTCGAGAGCGCGCAGCTCACGCTCGCCGAGATCAAGGCCGCGACCCTCAAGGTCATGTACGGCTCCGGCAACGTCAAGGACGAGGCCGGCATGATCACGGTCAAGCACAACGGCGACTCCACTGAGACGTGGCCCGCCGTGCTCGAGCTCGTGCTCAAGGACGGCCGCCGCTGGCGCAAGGTCGTGCCGCTCGCCCAGTCCTCCGAGCTGGACGACCTCACCCTCGCCGTCGGCGAGCTCGCCGCGCGCGCCCTCACGGTCAAGTACCTCACCGACGATGACGGCAACACCTGCTACGACTACATCCAGTCCACCGAGACCGCTGCCGTCAAGGCCGCCGAGACCGCGGAGGGCAAGTAATGACCGAGCTCACATTCACCATCCCCGGCATCGACGGCGAGTTCACCGCCGACCTCGACGAGCTGCTCAGCTACAAGACGAACAAGCAGTTCGCCAAGAGCGAGACCGAGCCGGGCGGGATGTTCGAGGCCTTCGAGCGCGTCTTCGCCGGCCGCGACGAGGAGTACATGGAGCGCCTCGGCGGCTCCGTCGAGTCCACGGGCGTGCTCATGCAGGCCGCATTCGAGGCGGCGAAGGCAAAAAACTCCCAGGATTCGTCCTCGAGCTCGAAGGACACCGCGCAGAAGTCGTAGCGGATTTCCGCCAGTACTACGGCATCGACCTCCCGCTCGAGGGCGGACCGGGCGACCTCCGGCGCGCCGCCCTCCTGTGGGAGCAGCTTCCCGAGGGGTCGAGGTGCGCGCGCCGCATGTACCCGGAGCTCAAATGGAGCAAGGAGACGTACATGCTCTGGCGCATCGAGCACCAGCTCAGGAGCCTCGCTTGGGGGCTGAGCGACAAGAAGCACCGGCCGCCGCAGGAGCCGCAGCCGCTCAAGACGCCCGGGCAGCTCGCGGATCTCAAGAGGCACCAGCGCAACGCCCTCGCGAACAGGGCGGAAATCGACGAGATTCTAGGATTAGGAGGACGGGATGGCTAAGGGCGCTACCAGCGTAGGCTCGGCATGCATCACGCTCATGCCGTCCATGGACGGCTTCGCGGGCAAGATCTGCTCGGAGTTCGGCGCCACGGGCTCCAAGGCCGGAAAGTCATTCGGCGACTCGATGACCTCCGGCGTGGACGGCGGGGTCAAGCGCTCGGGCGGGCTGCTGAGCGGGCTCGGCACCGTCGCAAGGGGCGTGGGCACCGTCGCCGCGGCTGGCATGGGCGCGCTCACCACGGCGGTGACCGCAATCGGCGGCGCTGCGGTATCCGCATACGCCGACTACGAGCAGCTGGTCGGCGGCGTCGATACGCTCTTCGGCTCCGCGTCCGGCAAACTGCAGGGATACGCCGCGGACGCGTACAAGACGTGCGGCATGAGCGCCAACCAGTACATGGAGCAGGCGACGAGCTTCGCCGCCTCGCTCGTGAGCTCGTGCGGCGGCGACGTGGCGAAGGCCGCCGAGTCCGCCAACACGGCTATGGGTGACATGGCGGACAACGTCAACAAGATGGGCTCCAACATGTCGGACGTGCAGAACGCCTACCAGGGCTTCGCGAAGCAGAACTACACGATGCTCGACAACCTGAAGCTGGGATACGGTGGTACGAAGTCCGAGATGGAGCGACTCATCGCGGACGCCAACAAGCTGCGCGCGGCGCAGGGCAAGACCGCCGACCTCACCATCGACAGCTACGCCGACGTGGTCGAGGCCATCCACACCGTGCAGTCCGAGATGGGCATCACCGGCACGACCTCCAAGGAGGCCGCGACGACCATCTCCGGCTCCATCGGCATGGCCAAGGCATCATGGGAGAACTTCCTCACCGGTCTGGGCCGAGACGACGTGGACTTCTCGCAGCTCACCGAGCAGCTGCTTACGTCCGTCGGCGCGGTCGCCAAGAACATCGCGCCGCGCGTCGCCCAGATCGGGCAGGGCATCATCAAGGCGCTCCCCGCGGCGCTCTCCGGCGTCGCGTCGGTGCTCACGCCCATCGTGTCCGAGGCGCTCGCCACGGCGTGGAACATCGCCGTCGGGGCGCTCGCCGGCATCGGAATCAAGCTGCCGAAGGTGGACTCCTCGCAGATCTGCTCGGCGCTTCAGGCCATCCTTGGCGTGGCCACGTCCGTCGGTAACGGCATCAAGGCGGCAATCGGGTTCATCGCGCCGCTCATCGCGCCAATCGGCACGGCGCTGCTCAACATCGCGCAGGCCGTGCTGCCGGTGCTCTCCACCGGCATACAGGTGGTGCTCGGCATCGTGCAGGCGCTGTCGCCGGTCATCGGCTTCCTGGTCGGTGTCATCGCGGACGTGATGACGACCGTCTCGCAGCTCGTCGCCATCGCCATGCCCGCCGTGCAGTCCGTGCTGTCGGCGGTGCTGGCTGCGATGCCGCTCATCCAAAGTGCCATTCAGGTGGCGATGGGCATCATCTCCGCCGTCTGGAACGCCGTCTGGCCGGTCGTCTCGGCCGTGCTTACCGGGGTGATGAACGCAATCTCCACTGCCGTCCAGGTCGCGATGGCCGTGGTGCAGACGGTCATCTCCACGGTCACCGCCGCGATAAGCGGAGACTGGGATACGGTCTGGAACACCATCAAGTCGGTAGCCGAGCTCGTCTGGTCTCAGATAGAGTTCGCCGTGCGGGCGGCCATCGGGGTCGTCGAGTCCGTGATAACGTCCACGCTCGATGGAATCAGCTCGATTTGGTCAAGCGTATGGGACACCGTCCGTGATTTCGCCGAGGTGGCCTGGGGACGCATCAAGTTCGCCGTCAACTCTGCGATAAATCAGGTCAGCGGTGTGATCAGCTCCGTGCTCAACAGCATCAGCTCCACGTGGTCGAGCATGTGGGGGAGCATCAAGAGCGCCTGCTCGTCCATCTGGGAGGGCATCAAGAGCGCGGCGTCCAACGGAATCAACTCCGTCTACAGGACCGTCACGAGCATCAAGGGCAAGATCACCGGGTTCTTCTCGGGTGCGCGCAACTGGCTCTTCAACTCCGGCAAGTCGATACTCAACGGCCTGAAGGACGGTATCATGTCCGCTATCGGCTCGGTGACCTCGGCGGTCTCAGGTGCAGTCTCAAGAATCCGCTCCTTCTTCCCGTTCTCGCCGGCAAAGGTCGGCCCCTTCTCCGGGCACGGCTACACGACCTTCTCGGGTAAGGCCCTCATGCAGGGCTGGGCGCAGGGCATCGGCTCCGGCACCGGCACCGTGGTCTCCGCCATCAGCGGCGCCATGGACACTGCGCAGGGGATGCTCTCGACGGGCCTGACCGTCGCTCCGTCCGCGGTCTACACTCCGGCGCGTCCCGAGGAGGATTCCGACGACGCCCTCGCCGGCATCCTGTCCGTCCTCGAGCAGATCCGGGACAAGGACGGAAACCTGTACATCGACTCGGAGCGCGTCTCCTCCGCCATCGCGATGCGCGGCAGGCACGCGCTCGCCGCAAGGGGGTTCGCATGATATTCGGCGGAATCGACCTCAGCCCGTACCTGCTCGTGACCAAGGTCACCCGACCGATGGTCCCGAAGGTGCGGCTCAGTGAGACCGAGGTCCCGGGCATGGACGGCGCGCACGTCCGCGCCTCCGGCTTCGAGCCGGTCGAGGTCTCGGTCGACTGCAACATTATCGGCGGCTCCCTCGACGAGGTCGCCGAGGCAAGGGCCGTGCTCGCCTCGGCGCTGTCCGGCGGCGAGAAGGCCCTCGTGCTCGACGACGCGCCCGAGCGCTACGTGCTCGCATGCTACAGGGGAGGGGCGGAGCAGGGGCGCAACGCGCACATGCCGAATCTCACGCTCGGGTTCTACTGTGCAGACCCCGCCGCCTACGGGCAGCGGCGCTCCGAGCAGGTGACGGCATCCCAGCGCGCCGTCGCCGCCGGGGGCAACTACAGGGCCTACCCTACGGTCACGTGCAAGCCCCCGGCAGGCTCGAGCTGGACATTCACTAATGTCTCGACCGGGCGCTTCGTCCGCGTCGAGGCGAGCTTCACCGGTGCGCAGACCGTCGTGCTGGACATGCGCGCCGAGCGCTGCACGGTCAACGGCGCGGACTGGCCCGTGACCGTCGCGAGCGACTTCTTCTCGCTCGACGGCGTGCAGCAGATCAAGACGAGCGGCGGCACCGCGACGCTCGAATGGGAGGAGAGGTGGCTCTAGGTGCGAATTGACGTATACACGTGGCAGGACGCCTACGTATCGACAATCGGCCCCGAGGAGCTGCTCTCCCTCACCCATACCGACGAGCTCAACGGCGAGGACAGCGTGGACATCGTCACGACCTTCGCGCTCAAGCAGGGCTACCGCCTCGTGTGGGCCGACCGCCTCGGCAAGGTCCACGAGCACGTCTGCCAAGACCCCAAGGGCCTCCACGCCGGAGGCGATACGGTCTACACGGACACGGCGATCAACTCAATCTGCGAGACGTACGGCGACTATATCGAGGACAAGCGCCCCCACGGCTACGGCTTCTTGCAGGCGCTGAACGTCTGCCTTGGGCCGACCCGCTGGTCCGCCGGAACGGTCGACCAGACCGGCACCGTCGACAAGGGCCTGACCTTCTACCATACCAACTCCCGCGAGTCGCTCCAGTCCATCCTGGAGTGCGGCGGCGAGCTGGAGACCGAGATCGAGGTGTCCGGCGGCAAGGTGGCCTCTCGCAAGGTGGGCATCCGCTCGCATCGCGGCGCGAAGGGCGGTCACCGCCGATTCACCTACACCAAGGACCTCACGTCTGTCTCGCGCACCGAGCACTACGGCGCGATAACCGCCTGCTACGGCTACGGCAAGGGAATCGAGACGGATACTGGCGGCTACGGCCGCAAGCTGACCTTCGGCGACATCAACAACGGCAAGAACTACGTGGAGGACGCGACCGCGCTCAAGCTCTACGGTCGACCCGACGGTAACGGCGGTCACGCCCACGTCTTCGGGCGGTATGAGAACTCGAACTGCGATGACGCAGCGACCCTGCTCGCCGAGACCCGCGCATATCTCGACTCCCATAAGGAGCCGGGAATGACCTACGAGGCCGACGCCGTCGACCTCTTGCAGTTCGGGCGCGACTGGGAGGGCGTAGCCGTGGGCGACGACGTGCAGATCGTCGACACGTGCTTCTCGCCGGCGCTGCGCTGCGAGGGCCGCGTGACCAAGCTCGTGACCGACGAGCTAGGCGGCGCCATGCGCGTGACGCTCGGCAACATAACCGAGACCATGACCGACATGTGGCTGGCGCAGCAGAAACAGGTGTCGAGCCTGTCCAAGCGCTCGTCGAGCTGGGACGTGGCGGCATCGACGCCGCCGTCGTACCTCCAGCAGGTCATGGACAGTATGAATACGCAGTTCAACATGTCCGGCAGCAGCTACACCTTCACCAGCTTCGAGCAGGGGACAATCTACGCATCCGTCCCGATGGACGCGAACGGCCGCTCGACCACGGGCAAGGGCAGCGCCATGCAGCTGTGCTCGCAGGGCTTCCGCATCGCCTCCGGCTGCAAGGCCGACGGCTCGTGGGACTGGCGCACCTTCGGCACCGGCGCGGGCTTCACTGCCGACCTCATCACGGCCGGCACGCTCATGGGCGACCTGATCAAGGCCGGAACCATCCAGGACAAGAGCTGCAAGAACTATTGGAACCTCGACGCCAGCGAGTTCCATCTCGGCCCCGGCGCCACGCTCGACGGCAAGGACATCGCCGTCGCCGATGCCGTGATAGCGTCTGTCGATGTGGAGTACGCGCAGAGCACATCGCGCGTCACCGAGCCACAGGGCGGATGGCAGACCACCGCTCCGCAATGGGTTTCCGGCAAGTACATCTGGACGCGCACCAAGACCACCATGCAGTCCGGCGACATCGAGTACAGCGAGCCCGTGTGCATCAGCGGCATCGATGGCGCCAAGGGCGACAAGGGTTCGACCGGCACTGGAGTGAGGGGCATCGTGGAGCAGTACTACCTGTCCACGAGCTCCACGGCGCAGTCCGGCGGCAGCTGGTCGGAGGCGCAGCCCGCGTGGGCAAAGGGCAAGTACATCTGGACGCGAAGCAAGGTCACGTGGACGGACGGCTCGGTCACGTACACCGCGCCGTGCCTCGCCAAGGCCATCAACGGCAGCAACCAGATGGCCGGCAGTGCCATCGTCTCGCGCGTGAAGCTCTACGCCAAGAACCAGTCTGACAGCGTGCCGCCTATCAATGCGCAGAACCCAGAGCTGGGATGGTCCGAGGACCTACCGCAATGGTCGAACGGATACTTCGTCTGGTCGATGGAGCGCGTCACCTACGGGGACGGCTCAGTGACCCACACGGCGCCGGTGCTGGAGGCCGCGTACAACAAGGCCTACCAGAGCGCGCACGACCTCACGGACTCGCTCAATGGCCTCGACACGACGGTGCAGGACCTCGCAAGGGACGGCGTCGTGACCGAGGCCGAGGCAGCCGCCGTGAAGAAGGCTAAGCAGGACGTGGACAAGGAGCGCGAGGAGGCGACGAGCCAATTCAACTCGCTGAAGTCCAACAAGGCGCTGAGCCCCCAGTTCCTCTCGTCCGTCCTCGGCCCGCGCTACACCAAGGCCTTCGGCACGACCGATGAGGGCGGCGCGTACGGCGCCTACGCCGACAAGGTCGACAAAGTGCTCATGTGCAAGACCGCCGAGGAGCTCAAGGCGGCGATGTATGAGTACGACGCCGCATACGGAGCCTACTCGACCGCCGTGAAGGACTACGCCGATGCCGCGACCGGGGCGCGCCACGCCATCGAGCAGAAGAACGCGTCGGACTACGCAGATGGAATCCTGAGCGCCTACGACGAGCAGATAGACCAGAAGGCCATCTTCGACCGCCTGACGAACGGCGGCGCAGACCAGGGGCTCTACATGATCAACAACAGGGTCTACGTCAACGCGACATACATCGCAACCGGGACTCTCGCGGACGCAAAGGGGCGCAACTCGTGGAACCTCAAGGAAGGCGTGCTGACGACCAACTACATGACGGCGAAGAACATCACGGCGACCGGCAGCTTCACCGGTGGAAACCGTAGCAGCGGGTACGCCATGGAGCTCGACTCGAGCGGGAAGCTGGCTGGGTTCAAGGACGGCACGCAGTACGGCTACATCGAATGCTCCTCAACGTCACATGACATCGACAATCCGTCGATTATCTACCACGGACTGCAGCTGCAGGGACAGGGCGTCGTGCGAGTCTCGACCCCGAGGCTCAGCGTGAGCGGCAGTGCCGACACGAGCGTCACGACGTGGTCAGGCCTGACGACCAAGGTCGGAGCGGCATACCATCCGCTTTACACGGAGAACGGCAAGAAATATTTCAACGACCAGTCCCAGATATCGTCGGTGCTCGAGTTCAGGAACGGCCTGCTGATCGGCGTGTCGGCCATGCCGTCCGGGTGGAGCGGATAAGAGATGAAAGGACAAGAAGGAATGGAAGCAAGCAAGAAGATCGTCGTGGGCTACGCCGTCCACGACATCATCGGCAATAACGAGCAGTGCCTGACGGAGTACGATCCGGAGGTGCTCCGGCGCGCCGAGGACGCCGGACTCATATTTGTCGCCCAGTACGACGACGGCACGCGCGAGGTCGTCAAGGCCGCTGACGTCCGCAAGCCCGACCCCACGGTCAACGGCATCCCGCTGGCGACCGCCGGGTACGTCGATGAGCGCACCGCCGCCACGGTCGCCGTGTTCGACGCGATCTCGGCCATCGTCGACCCGCAGCCGGCCATGGCCGACGAGACGGGGGAGGGAACCGAGGCCGTCGACCCGGTCGAGGCCTTCAGGGCCGCGCTCGCCGCGCTCAAGGCGCTGGAGGCCAAATGATCAACCACGCGATAGCGCTCGACATGCGCAAGCGCCCGGGCGCAGTCCCGCAGCGCGTCACAGTGCGCAGGGGCGAGACGCAGACCCAGAAGATAACGGCGTCGCTCACTGTGAACGGCGCCGCCTACACACCGACCTACCAGTCCGCGCGCCTGTGCGTACTCCATGCCGACGGCACGTGGGCTCGCTGCGCCGCCACCGTCGGCACGTCATCGGTGAGCGCCACGCTGGCGCCGGAGGCCGTCAACGGGGTGGGGAAGTGCCGCTTGGCCTACTTCGAGTTCTACGCCAACGGGGTCTCCGAGACGACTGAGGACTTCGCGCTCGTCATCCTGGGAAATGTGGACGGGACAACAGGGCCTGCCGTCAGCTACGACCAGGAGCTCGACGAGCTCTACAGGAAGTGGAGCACTGAGCTATCTCGGCTCGGTCAATCCGCGTTCGATGCGGCATCCGCCGCTAGCGGTGCGGCGTCGAGGGCCAATGCGGCGGCAAGCGCGGCATTGCAGATCGCGAACGCGGCGGCGCAGGGCGCCGCCGGCGAGTCCGACATCGCCGAGCTGCGCCGCCAGAACGGCCAGCTCGCGATGATGCTCGCCGACGCGACAGACAAGTTCATCTACATGGACGGCACGGTCTACTGCCCTGCCGGCAAGGCGTCGGTATCCGGGGACACGGTGACGTTCGGCAGCACGTGCTCGGTATCGGGCAGCACGGTAACCCTTTCCTAAGGAGGATAAATGGCAAATGCAAAGACGCTGGTCGTAGGCGGCCAGCCGCTCAACGTCATCGACGATACCGCGCGCAGCAACGCGCAGACGGCGCTCAACAACGCCGAGTACAACCGCCAGAGCCTCATCGGCAAGTACGGCGGGCAGAACATCGCCACCATCCTGGCGGGAGAGATCGGCAGCGGCAGCGTGTACGACGCGCTGCACAAGCGAGCCGCCAACGGCAACTTCGCGGGCCTGCGCGTGGGAGACTACATCGACGTGCCGCTGGTAAGCGCGTCGGGCGTGGCGGCCCAGCAGTCCGTGCGCTTCCTCCTGGCGCACTTCGACCCGTACTACTGCTGCGGCGACAGCTCCAAAGGCCACCACATCGCCTTCGTGGCCTCCGCGCCCATCGCCGTGGCCAAGACCGTGACCGGCGTTGCCAACGACAGCTTCCTGATGTGGAACACGACCAACACGAACCAGGGCACCGCCGACCGGAAATGCCCCTACCCCAACAGCAACCTCAAGGCGTGGGAGACGGCCTTCGAGGCGTGCCTGCCCGAGGGGCTGACCAAGTACCTGCTTACCCAGCGCGTGCTGCTTGAGGAGCGGTACAGCGCCAGCGGCGCGCTCAACGACTCCAACTCGTGGAGCTGGCAGGATATCGGCAAGGTGTTCTCGCTGTCGGAGATGGAGGTGTACGGCTGCCCCGTGTGGGGGACGAAGGGCTACAGCGTGGGCTTCGACTGCCAGTTTGACCTGTTCCGAGACACGGCGCACCGAGTCAACGGAAATCGGTACACTTGGTGGTTGCGTTCCGTTGCGTCGGGCTCCTCGTCCAACGTGTGCTACGTCAAC
>OLRV01000573.1_pt1 | contig 36226 bp, 43 predicted proteins | sample 1672421 | NCBI WGS metagenome assembly OLRV01 (sample SAMEA3136684, study PRJEB25190) | human gut metagenome | biome: human gut; feature: human-associated habitat; material: faeces | place: Austria | collected 2013
CGCCGACGTGACGGACGAGGCCGCCGTCAACGCCGCCGTCGCGCAGATCGTGGCCGAGGCCGGCCATATCGATCTGCTGGTGAACAACGCCGGGTTCGGCATCTCCGGCGCCATCGAATTCACCGCCCCGGAGGACGCCAAAAAGCTCTTTGACGTGAATTTCTTCGGCATGGTCAACATGAACCGCGCCGTGGTGCCCCTGATGCGGGCGGCGGGGCATGGCCGCATCGTGAACCTCAGCTCCGTGGCTGCGTCGGTGCCCATTCCGTTTCAGGCGTACTACTCCGCCACGAAAGCCGCCGTCAACGCCTATACCATGGCGCTGGCCAACGAGCTGCGGCCCTTCGGTGTCACCGTGTGCGCCGTGATGCCCGGCGACATCCACACCGGCTTCACCGCCGCCCGGAAGAAGGTGGCAGAGGGCGATGCGATCTATCACGGCCGCATCTCCCGCTCCGTGCAGCGCATGGAGCACGACGAGGAGACGGGCATGGATCCCGCCAAGGCCGGCGCGTACATCGCCGCCGTCGCCCTGCGGGACGGGAATCACCACCCGCTGTACGCCATCCGCTTTGACTACAAATTCTTCACGTTTCTGGCGAAGGTACTGCCCGCCCGGTTTCTGAACTGGCTGATCTATTGTCTGTACGGGAAATAAAGCGAAACAAAACGCATCCGCGCCGCGGATGCGTTTTTTATCTGCGAAAAGCGCGGCCTGCGCCGCGCTTTCCCTTCCTCCCTGTCTGCGTCTCCTGTTGAGACGTCCCCTGTGTTGACTGATCGATGGTAGTATAGCAGAATATTCGCAAAATGTCCAGCCGCGCGGCCACGCAAAGCCAACATTTACCGCCGATTTTAACGCATATCGTACCGCTGCCGGGCAAAACTACCGTTGCGATACCCGACAAGCGATCTTTGCTTACGCGAAGGTACGCAAGGGCATTTGCCCATGATTTGAAAGGAGAACAACTATGTCTACCAAGAACAGCAACAAGCTGAATGTCCCCGAAGCCAAGGCCGCTATGGATCAGTTCAAGATGGAGGCCGCCTCTGACTTTGATGTATCTACATCATATTGAAGAAAAACGCGAAATCTGCAACAAATAATACTTAATTTCGACGAATAGCCCGCTAAAACACACTGCACAGCAATTTTTTGCTGTGCAGTGTGTTTGTTTAGGGTTGGTGTTTACTACATATTAACTTCACTAAAATCTATCATCCAGCGTAAGCCGAAGTGGTTGCCATTCAATCAGATTTTGGAAAGAGATTTGTCAAGGGTGTTTTTTACAAAAACCTTTGCGGTAATCTATTATCAACGGAAAAAAATGAATTATAAGATAGCGTTGTTAGCGTATCTTTTTGACTGCGTTGTGGTCTTTTTTGATTTGTTTTCGGGAAAAGATCATCCGCTGTTGTGTTGGATTGTACCGCCGCCGAAAGACCTGTGTTAAGCGCGTAAGGGAAACTATAAGGGAAAACTTTATGGCCGATACGCACGGACCACACAGCCCCGGGACACCAGCGGGAGGCCATTTTTCGGATCGGCTTTGATCTTTGAAAATCACTTTTCTGACGTTTCTTGTTGTGGTATAATATTTCCTCCCGTATTATGTGTTTGGAATCAGTTGTAGTTCCCTGACGTTTCTTGTTGTGGTATAATGGGCCGTCAGAAATTACAATAAAGTATAGCCACTTGGACAACAAACAAGAAGTAAAACGAGAACGGCCCCTAAGATGGTTACAGGTGCCAGAGCAATGATATGAGTGCAGTATACTCATGCCATATGGAGGAGCAATGGAGAGAAGGAAAACGCAGGCTATGGCGTCGCATAGCGCCATATTTTTATTGCTGAGTATTTTTACATTTGTGTTTCTTGGTTCGGAATATCTATATGTCAATATGGTCTCCCGCATTGTCGAGGAAAGCCAGACGGTCATTGCACAAAATTATGCGCTGGGCGTCAATGCCCTTGGATTTCTTATATACCCGCTGATAAACCGCTCTGTCCGCGAGAGGAACAAGACGATCCTTATATTTTCCCTATCGTTCCTCTCCATTATCTGCATATTTTTGATCCAACAGCACATCTCGTTTTCCGTCACGCTTGCGGCAGGCGTGGTTCTGTTTCTGTTGCTGGGCGTTTTTGGCGGCTCCGTTCATTATCTGGCTGCCTGCACGATCCGGACCGAACGCATAGCCGGCCTGGTGGGAATCTCCTACGCGGCCGGCATCCTGCTACAGTACGCAAACAACAATTTGGTAAATATAGAGATCGCGGAGGCCGCGGTACTCTCTGTTTCCCTTGCGGTACTGAGTGTTTTGATCATGCGCACACGCCGCATCCACAAAGAAGCACTCGCATCGGATGAAACGGCGCCGCTCCGAACCGCGCTCCGCCCCGATGAAATGTCCAGAAAGAAAATACCGGCGGGACTGCTCCTGGTACTTCTGGTGGCCCTGATGGCCTGCGTATTCAGCACATTGGATAACGCGATCACCCTGGGCCATGCGGCGGGCACGATGGACATCGGGCAATGGCCCCGTATGCTGCTGGCCCTGAGCGGCCTGGCTGCCGGTTTCCTCTTTGATATCCGGAAAAGAAAATATATGACGCTGATGATGTACTGCGTGATGGTGCTCTCGGTGCTGTGTGTGATTGTTCTCCGGTGGGGCGGGCCATTCCTGACCGGAGTAGCGGTCGCCTATGTGGCCTCCGGATTTTTTGTCGTGTTTTTTACCACCAGTTTTTTGGAGCTCGCTGCCTGTATGCGCCTGCCGGACCTCTGGGCCGGCATGGGACGGGCGGTGAATAATCTCGTGGCGGCGCTGGTTACCAACGGCTCGGTGACGCTGCTCCTTGCCGGCAGGAGTATTACGCTGATCGTCCTCATGCTGGTGCTGTTTGTCGCGGCCAGCATCCTGATGTTTGCCTACACGGTCAAGGCTCATGCCGTATTGGCGCCGCCCCCGGCTCCGGCGGCGGGCTACACGCCGAAGGAAAAGTTCTCTTCCTTTGCCAGCCTCTATTCATTGACTGACCGGGAGCGGGATGTGCTGCAGTATTTACTGGTCTCGGACGGCAGCGTGCAGGATATCGCGCAGCAGATGGCCCTTTCCCGTCCTGTGCTGTATCGCCATATCAGAAGCCTGAATGAAAAGACCGGAACCCAGAGCCGGATCGGCCTGCTGCAGTTCTATTATGAGTGGATGCCGGAGAACAAGGGCGTTACCCCTGAAAAAAGCCCGGATTTCAAGGCGTGAGACAAATGTACCCCCCCTGTCATTCGAAAAAAACGATGTAAAATAAAAAAAGAGACAAATGTAACCTTATATTTTAAGGCCATCTATGCTACGCTTTCCACAGATACTGGCGCAGCATCCCGGCCTACGACAAACCGCGTCAGGATCTCCTGGCGCGGTTTTTTGCGTCCACCCCGTCCGCAGCGGTGTGGGACGCTCAGGCCAGGCAGTCGCTGTATAAGGAGGAAATGAAATTTGAGAAAAACAGGATCTATTTTAGTGGCCCTGCTGCTCCTGTTTGGCCTGACTGCCTGCGGCGGTCCGGGAAACGAACCGGAGAGCGAAAGCGTGCCGAAGGGAGATGGTCAGATAACATCGGAGCCTGCCCCATCTTCCCGGGAACCCGCGGTGTCGATCACGGAAACGGCGGCCAGGACTGTGGATTTGGAACTGTATGAAACCCCAGATTTCAGCATCCAGATTCCCAAGGGCTGGACGGTCACCAGCGGCGGTACAGGGATGTATCACTCCATCCGGATTCAGGACCCCGCTGAGCCCCTCAATCAGATGTTCGTTCTCTTGAAGGCGGATATCCTGCTCCACAGTCAGGAGGGAAAGGACGCCTGGACCTATTATTCCGGCGTGACCGGTATGCCTGATATGCAGATATTTGCCCAGGCTCCCGTGCTGTCCAGCCCATCTACAGAGAATTTTTATCAGATCTTCCCGCAGTACGCCGACTTTGCCGCCCAATATGGCCCCGGCTATGCCGGCTATACCTTCCCCCAGTTTGAGGCCTTCACTGTGACCGATCGTTTCCCGTCCACCGGCAGCCTGAGCGCCTACGCGCTGGGCGATGAGCTGCTGCGGGCCACCTTCACCGAAGACGGCAGAGAGGGAGAGGGGATGTTTGCCGCGTCGGTCGTGGATTTTGGCAGTGTTCCCATCGCGGCCGGCCCGCCGGTAGGCTACCAGCTCCCCCAGGCGGACGGCGGGTATTATATGGCGTATAACATCATGGCGGTCACAGCGGCCAAGGACACCTTCGTTGAGTGGGAGGGCATTTTGACCGAGAGCCTCGGCACACTGGAGTACTCGGAAAACTTTGTAAACGCCACCATCCAGGCGGGGCAGGAAGTGGTACAGCAGGCCATGGACTTCAGCCGAAATGCAAACGAGGTGCTGAACGGGATCATGTCTTCCTGGAAGGCGCGAGACACCAGCGTGGACATCCAGAGCCAGAAGCAGAGCGACGCCACATTGGGATATGAGCGCGTTTACGACACGGAAACAGGTGATATCTACCGGGCGGAGAACGGCTGGAGCGACAGCTATTCTGGGGAGCGCTATCAGCCGGTGACGGAAGACGAGATGTACGTACAGCCCATCAGCGGCTATATTGAGTGAAAACTGCCCTGCTTACAACGACAGGTAGCTGCATTTTTTTAACGAACAGGAGGAGCGTGAATGAATTATAGCATCTCGAAGATCATCCCATATGTCCGTCGGTATGTGCTCCTTGGAATTTATGACGTGCTGGACGGCGAAAGAGTGCCTTATCAAAAGAAAGAGGACACGGTCGTGGCCAAAGCGGAGGTATACGGCAATCTCAGCACCTTTTCTATCTCTGCCGAGGAGCAAGAGATGGGGACCGAGCTGAAGGTCACCATGCTGCAGTCCTGCGTGGGATTGTCTGAGCAGGGAAAAGAGCGGGCCATGACCGCTGTGATGGATCGAATCGTACAATATCTGGAAAACGAGCTTTTGATGAATAATCGCGCTGCTATAATAATGCCGCAGGAGGATAAATATGGATAAGAAACGTGCAGGAGTAATAAAGCTTTTGATCTTGGCAGTGGTACTAGTCGCTGCGATAATTACCGGTTTTTTAACTGGGGCAATACAACCAGATGCGCTTGCTTCCAGTTGGGCGTTTAGTGCCGATGTGTTGCTGCGCCTTGTTATCATGATGGCAGGGGTACTGTTCGTGGAATACCTGGTAGAGCTTATCTTGGGATATTGCAAGCCAGAGGCACATCGTGCCCGGTCGGTGATTACAATTATCCGCAGCCTGTTGAAATACGCAGCTGCCATCGTTATACTCTGTTGGGGCCTGACGATCATTGGAGTAAATATTACGGTGGTATTGGCCAGCGTAGGGGTACTGACGTTGATCGTTGGGTTCAGTGCAGAGAGTCTTATTGCTGATCTTGTAACTGGCCTATTTATGCTCTTTGAAAATCAATACAACGTGGGAGACATTGTGGAGATAGGGGGATTTCGTGGGACAGTGACCGATATTGGCATTCGCACGACATCAATTACCGATGCCAGCGAGAACATCAAAGTCATCAATAACGCGGATATGCGCAACATTTTAAATCGATCTGATCGCGTCTCAAAGTCTATTTGCGATATACCTATTCCCTACAAGACCGACTTGGAAGACTTGGAGGCAGCTCTTCCAGGGCTGCTTGATGAGATCTACAAAGCACATAGTGATGCAATGAAAGCGGGGCCTGTCTACTTGGGTGTGCAAAGTCTGGCCGACAGCGCTGTTATACTGCGTTTTTGTGTGGATGTGAGAGAGAAAGATATCTACTCAGCAATCCGAATCCTCAATCGAGAGCTGTTGCTAGGCTTCCGTCGGCTGGGAGTGGAGTGCCCCTTCCCGCAGTTGGATGTTCACAGCAGATAGGCTATGAAAAGGAAAGATGTGCGGCATGAGCCGCCTTTAGAGCATAAGCTTCCGTCAGAGGATACTTTACCTGAACAATTTCCTCTGCCAGAGGAGTATATGATCCCGCCGGAACCTTCTCCTGGACCAGAACGCGCACCGTTACCTCCTGAGTTTCACAGCAGCGGAAAAAACAATTCGTTTAGGATGAAGCGCAAGAACATATGGCGTATGGCAACTATGTTGTTCTCGCTGATATTGTTGGCCGTTGCGGTGTATGAGGCCGGATTGCCAGAAGCTGGAGATATGACCTCTTCTATCCCACCCGACGATGCAACGCAAGTACAGCCTAATGATAATTCTATGCAGGTTCCGCCATCAGCAGAGGAACTGCCCCCAGAGCCTAAAGAGGAAAGCTCCATTTACACCGCTACCATAGGCGGCTCTTACGGCCTGATCGATGTGACCCTGGCGGATCCTGAGACCATTTCATCGGCCAAGATCACCATGTTCGATCAGATTTCAGGAGAAACATACTATGAAGATCAATTTGGTGCCGGTATTCCCCAGGAGGATATTAAGACCGGGCATTATAGCACTACATATTATAATTATGTACCGGATTTTGAAGCCTACTGGGCGGCCAACGGCGAGGGCGCTTTCCCTGACTTTGCGTTCACACTGACCATCGAGCGGACAGACGGAGAAAGCGAGGAATACGCGTCCGAGCATATGGGAGACGGCCCGAGCTCCATATCCGTGCGGTACGAAAAGGATGCCGGCGCGGTGAAGGTCCGGCTGTATAACTTGCTGGGCGAGGATTTCATCCCCGTGGTTTGCGGCGCGCCGGAAGACGCTGCGGGCGAGACGGTCAGCGTGACGGTGTTCGTGGACGGCCAGCCCATCCCACAGGAAAACTACACGGTTGCGGATGAAACAGAGGAAAGCCAGGTGTCCCATATGGATACTCCGGATGAGGTGGAGACTGTCACAGATTATATCCGAGTGATCACCGCCACACTGCCGCAGCCCATTTCCGCCGATGCCAAGGCGACTGTCGCGCTGGATATGGAGTTGAACGGGCACCGGTTTACCTACAAAAATCCGATTATAGATCCGCTGGTCTGACACTGAAATTGACAGAAAGGAAGGAGTGGAGAAAATGGTAAAAAAATGGGGCAGGAAGCTGCTAAGGTATATGGGAACTTTGTCTTGACGAAAGCCCCGAAAAGAGAGAAAAGGGATATTACGGGAGAAAAACCCGCGATAGAATAAAATCAAAGGTGTGAAGAAAAGGACAGGAGGACAGACCATACTCAAAGAGAAGGGCTTGATTGAGCGCATCGGTTCCGACCGCAAAGGATACTGGAAGTTGCTGAAATAACGCAAAATGCCCTCACGGCAGGCTTATAAGGCTTGCTGTGAGGGCATTACTGCTTATTCCGCGTACACAAGTTCATGCAGGACGATTTCTTCGGCTCGGCTGTGGATGCTGTTCCTCCGGCGCACCCACTCCATCTGATCAGCGGCTTTCAGTGCTTCGGTCACACCTTCCTGGCGCATCATCTCCGCTTCGATAATGTCCAGCCTGGTTTTGCAGGCGGCGTCGATCTCCGCCAAATGAGGAAAGAGTTTTTCTGTGAGCAGCAGGGTACTGTAAAGGGCCGGACGATGCTCCTTCAGATAGATGCGTCGCATCCGTCCATATTTGCCGATGTGGTACTCCCTTGTGTCTGACAATACGAGGTCGGGGATCAGGTAGTCCCCGCATTGCGTGTAGGTCAGTTCCATAATGGCCTCCTTTGTGGGAATGTGTGGGGGTGACAGTTACGGTCAGGTGCAGGGCATCCCTCCTTCATCACAACTGTCTTTTCATTCGCCACAAATGAGCCGCAGTCATGATGTAATTTTCGGTGGTGTAATCCACCCTTTATAAATTACATCATGGAAGAATCAAAATAGGCTTTTTGGCGACTTATTCCCCTTTAGTGGCTTGTGGCGCCACGTCCTTGCACTCACACTCGTTCATCTGTATGAGTACGAGTAAACCGTTATTCAGTCAGATTTCCAAATTTCATTCAGTCAGATTTCTAAGTTTCATTCAGTCGGATTTTGTATCCTGTTCTGGGACAGCTGGATAGTCACGGAGATCAGGTTCGGAATACCACAAAGCAAAACGGCGCCTACTCGATACGAAAGTATTGAGCAGGCGCCACTTTGCAGTTCAATAGAGTTCCCACCAGTAATCGAACACCTTGCGGTACTGGTTTCCCTTCTTTGGTAGACAGCGATACTTTCGGACTTTCCGATTCCCATTCCGCTTCAGATACTGCTGCCGTCTGCTGGACTTCATATATTGAATGTGAAGTCCAGAGTGGAGCAAGGTCGCTATTCTCTCATAATCCCCCACGATATAGCCCATATTCGGCGCATATCCGCTGTGCTGAATGAGAAACAGGAGCCGATCTGTATGTCTGACGCTCTGTGAACGGCGGTATTGGCGACCGGTACGACGCCCACAGCCATTCTCCGCTTTAGTCGATTCCAGGATCTCGGCGATCCGACTGTTTAACTCTTGCTCTGTCATAAACCTTTCTACTCTGAACGATCCGGGTGACAGGATTGACTCCGTTCCAAGACCCTCGCTGTTTTGCGTGATATTCCCGTTTGGCCTTCTTACTGCGCTTGTCCAATGGTATCAACTGTTTCACGGGAATTCGCCTCCTTTTCTCTGCTGTTGACATTTGTCCCAAAGCGCACGGCATACATCCAAATAGTCTATATAGCCCAGCAACATCATCTTCTTCGGCAACTCTTCCAGGGCTGCCTGGAACCGCTCCCGATCACGTTTCCGCACATGGCAGAAAATCGCACGGTACGGAGAGTCACCCCGTACATATTCCTCGTGGAAGTGTACCCGCACCTGATGCTTGATGAAAAGCTGATCTGCCAGATAAGCGTCCGTATCCAGGAACACGAAATAGCTATAGAACAGCGATAGCCGGTCAATGTGCTGATAGAAATGCGTATCTTCCAATAGTGCCCTCCCTTATGACAATCTCATTACAAATGCAGAGGATCGCTTGCTATTCCAGAGCATATCGGTTATATTTTAATATTCCGCTGCGGCGGAAATCATCCTGATGAATGGAGGCGATCCATATGTCCGTGATTCGGTTTCCCGTGATCGATCCAGTGGCTACCGGAGCAAATATCTGCCGGCTTCGGAAAGACCGTGGTCTGACGGTTCGAGATCTCCAGCAGTATTTCGGATTCGAGGAGCCGCAAGCCATCTACAAATGGCAGCGGGGGCAGAGCCTTCCCAGTGTAGATAACCTCTATGCGCTGAGTGCCTTGCTCCAGGTCCCGATGAATGAGATCATCATCTCCACTTCTCATATTGTTCCGTTTGAGCAGCAGGCTTCCGCCTGCTGCTCAGGTCATTTTATACTGGGATTTTTTCCGGTACAGTGGGCGTGGCAGAATTTCAAAACCGCTTAGACCCTTATCCGCTTGCTCTCCACGGGCTTACCCCGGCCCAACTGGACCGTTGCCTGCCTAGGGATGAGCCAGCGACTTGAAATATAGATTATCATGCCATTTTGTCTGGCAACAGGTGGGCGTAAGGTTGAATTCTGCGTTTGACAACGAATGTGTTGTTGAATGGCGGCTTTGCGGCGAACGTAGAAGGAAGCGACTGACGAGCCAATCATCATGAGTTATGAGCTCATTTTGCATTCATCAGATGCAGTCCTTTGTATCGCGGGGATTGCGCAGCCTCATAATTCATCTGCGCCTGAACCGATCATCACTGCCTATCCATTCTGCCACGCCCACCACACCGGAAGGTGTGGCGTAAGAGTCAGGCAACCGTGGACTTTTCGATGAAGTCGCTGAGGATCACCTCAAAGCTGTCATTCATGTCAAAGGGCGGTTCGTATGTAACCTCGGTATTGACCAGGCACTTGTCCAAGGACATGGAGATCTCATCTGCCTTCTTGCTCAGTGCCGTAGCCATTCCCCGGATCTTATTCCGATCAAAGTCAATGGTGGTGACCTGCGTGGCATCGCAGCGGTAGGAGACCTGATTGCCCTCACCGTTGAATCGGAAGCCAGAGCCCCCGCCGGCGATCGTCTTTTCGCTGTTACGGAGCGTGGTCATATGCCGGAAGACTTCAGCCAACTCCTGGCGCTGCCGATTCAGCCCCACCTCGCTGTCCATATCCAGATCCAGTCCGCCCTTGGCGGTATGGATGGCTCGGCACAGTTTCTCCCGCTCTTCCAGGATGGACATGAGGAAGGCAGCCACTTCGTTAGCATGGCCAGCATACTCACTGGGAGCGACTTCCTCCACCACCGCGTCCTGGGCGTCGCCCATGACCTTGCTCCTCAGGTGCGTGGTCTTGACCTTGACGATGTTCCGCCGGTCTTGAAGGATCTCAGTGGCTTCGATCATCAGGTCTTTGAGTTTATTCTGGAATCGAAATGCGTCTTTCATATTCATAGTCCATACCTCCTCTGATTTCGTCAAAATAAATCCAGTCTGAAGTTTTGCTGGAAACGGTCCTTTGATGTGTCCATCATACCGCTTACTCACCTTGTTGTCATTGAACTGCTGGTTTAATTAGAGTCAACGATTTTTCTTGCCATATGATGACACCCCCAGGATCAGCGATAGCTCCTCAAAACTTCTGGTAGCCACATCGATGGATTCAAATAAGTTTTTCAATCAGGGCTACAGCGAAGTATGAAAGGAAACTGCCATGTAATCTTCTGCGTTTGAAAAAGAGAAATTCGAGTATAGGGCATCTGCGCTGTTGTCATAATGCTTCACACTATGTTATGATGTCCTTATCAAACTACTGGAGGTGCCCTATGCCGCTTCAGATCGTCCGAAACGACATCACGAAAATGCAGGTGGATGCCATTGTAAACGCCGCCAACGAGACTCTGTTGGGCGGTAGCGGCGTAGACGGCGCCATCCACCAGGCCGCAGGGCCGGAGCTGCTGGCAGAGTGCCGAACGCTTCACGGCTGTAAGACGGGGCAAGCCAAGATCACGAAAGGATACCACCTGCCAGCCAAATTCGTGATCCATACCGTGGGTCCTGTCTGGGAGGGTGGCAGCTACGGAGAACGGGAGCTGCTTGTTTCCGCCTATCGTTCATCTCTGGAACTGGCCCTGGAACACAGATGTGAGACTGTGGCATTCCCCCTGATCTCCTCTGGGGTGTTTGGCTACCCCAAGGATCAGGCCCTGAAAGTAGCGGTGGACACGATTGGGGATTTCCTGCTCCAACACGACATGACGGTATACCTGGTGATCTTTGACAAGGCCGCGTACACCATCAGCGGTAAACTCTTTTCCGATATTGCCGCTTATATTGACGACCGCTATGTAGAAGAACACACGAACAGCGATGAGGAACGGCGGCGCCGGCAGTTTCGGGTTCTGGCGTCTGCTCCCATGCTGGAGGCCGAAGCGGAGCCGGCGGCCGTCTCCGGCAGTCTGGACGAGGCATTGGAACTGTTGGATGAGAGCTTCTCCCAGATGCTCCTGCGGAAAATCGACGAGGCGGGACTCACCGACGCCGAGTGCTACAAGCGGGCGAATGTTGACCGGCGTCTGTTCTCCAAGATTCGTTCGGACATTCACTACAAGCCATCCAAGCCCACCGCCATGGCCTTTGCTGTCGCTTTAGAACTGCCCCTGGAGGAGGCCCGGGAGATGCTCCAGAAGGCGGGCTTTGCTTTCTCCCACGCCAGTAAATTCGACATCATTGTTGAGTACTTCATCGCCCATCGGAATTACAACATTTTTGAGATCAATGAGGCCCTGTTCGCCTTCGACCAGAGCCTGCTGGGAGGTTGACCTGAATGCCCCGTATGGATGTGACGGAAATGTCCTTTGCCAAGCTCTATCCCCTCCTGGTGGCCAAGGCTGTGAAAAAGGGCCGCACACGGGAAGAAGTGGATCAGGTCACTGGCTGGCTCACCGGCTATACCAGCGAAGACATTGCACAGTTGGAGCAGTCCAGCGTCACCTACGGGGATTTCTTTCGGAATGCTCCCGCCATGAATCCGGCCCGCGCCCGGATCACCGGCAAGGTGTGCGGTGTCCGGATGGAGGAGATACAGGACCCGTTGATGCGGGAGATCCGCTATCTGGACAAGCTGGTGGACGAGCTTGCCAAAGGCAAGACCATGGAGCAGATCCTACGGACGTAATTGTCGCCTGTAGGGCGACCAAAAGGTAAGAGAAGCCCTCTATACTGTACTCACAAGCCAACCGAGTACAGTTTAGGGGGTTTTATCATGAAAAAAGATCTGACAGAACTGGTGTTTATCCTGGACCGCAGCGGCTCGATGCAGGGGCTGGAGGAAGACACCATCGGCGGTTTCAATTCCATGCTGGAAAAGCAGAAGCGGGAGACGGGCGAGGCATTTGTCTCCACGATCCTCTTTGATGACTGGGCGGAAGTGCTCCATGACCGTATCCCGATTCGGGAAGTTTCGCCCATAACTGGACGGGATTACTGGGTCCGGGGCTGCACGGCACTGCTGGATGCCCTTGGCGGGGCCATCCAGCACATCGCGAACATCCACAAGTACGCCCGGAGCGAGGACATCCCGGAGCACACGCTGTTCGTCATCACCACTGACGGCATGGAGAATGCCAGCCGCCGCTATTCCGTGCACCAAGTACAGGAGATGATCTGTCATCAGCAGAAGAAGTATGGGTGGGAGTTCCTCTTCCTGGGGGCCAACATCGATGCTGTGGAGACAGCTGGCCGTCTGGGGATTGCTCCTGAACGAGCCGTGAACTACCATAGCGACAGCCAGGGCACTCGCCTCAACTATGAGGCGGTGAGCCGTGCCGCTTCCTCCGTGCGCGCCAGCGCCCCGCTGGGAGCAGATTGGAAGGCGGAAATCGAGAAGGATTACCGGAATCGGGATAAGTGAGCTATCAACCAAGACGGGCCTGCGTTACTTTTGTGACGCAGGCTTTTTTGTAAATCTATATGTAGTCCGTCTTTTTGTACTCCATTTAATGGATAATATACTTGTTTTAACGGGCCATATAAATTACAATGAGTGGGTAGAGAGTTGATTGATCACTTTTGTGAGAAATTGCATTGAGGAGGATAACTATGGTACCTTACCGAATTGAAGGAATAGACACACCGATTTACGCCAAACGGTATGTTATACAGGCCCCTTACTTTGCTGAGAGTTCTGTTGAGATCATTGCTGAATGTTCAAAGAATGAAAAAGCGACAGGGAATAATGATTGCTATTTCTTAGATCTATTTCTAAGCGTAGATGACTACGGCACACGTGAACCTATTGTCGGACTCTATTTTGGATCTCACAACATGAATCAAGAGGAAATCGATACTGAAGTTAGAGCATATATTTTGAGCCAGCTTGATGATACATTCCATCTTTTAGTCAGGAAATACCTTTTGAAAGAGCAACTCTTAGAAGACTGGCTGAATGAGCATGGAGACGAGATGGGGTAATTGTAAAGGCCTTTATATCTTCAGTTTGCTACCTTACTGTTTCAGAAACGCCGTCCTGCTCGAAGTAACCGGTATAAAGTTGGAGTTCCGCATCGATCTTTTGATACAGCTCCTGTGTTATCGGTTTTGTGGACAGGCTAAAACAGCTACAATATCCCATTTCAATCCTCCTCGTAGTTGTTCAGTACACAAAGAGGTGCGAAATCAAAGTCGAAGTTGCCTTCTTCAGGATCTGAATAACCATAGAATTCAAGGAGCCGCTTCTGGGCGTCCTCATTGAGATCCGAGAAATAAATACTGAATTCGGGCATAATACATCCTCCATTTTCTTAATAATTGCAGCAGGCCGCATGTGTAATACACATACGGCCCACTGTCTGCTTATAACTTTCCGAAAATTGAATCTGTGATCTTCTTGCGCTCCACAAAAGAGAGCAGGAGATCATCCACCCCCTTGTAGTTTGGGCTCCACCGCCTCGGGATCATTTCGAAGCCCTCTTCACAGCCCACCTGCAGGACCTTTTCGCGAGCCTTGCGGACATTGTCATTGACTGCCATGTCCATATCGAATGCGACCTGGATCGTCTCAATGCCGAAGGCCCGGAGTTCCTCCAATGCGCGGCGGAACTGGTTAAAGTTGCTCACGCCCGTGAGTCCGACAAATGCGCTTGGGTGCCCGAGCAGGCTGGAAAAGTAGTGGGCAAGATCCGCTTTCATAACTCCTTCTGTCAGGTAGACAGAATCCACATCATCGGATACACCGACAAAGTGCGGGCAGCATGAAGCAGTTGCTCCATAATACTGATCCACACTGGTGAAGGTGTTAAATTTAGATTTGAACACCTTATCCAAGCGGATCTGAATGGCCTCTATCTGCCCCTTGCTGTTGCGATCCGGGATCATAATACCAGACCCACGGATGTCCATCTTCCACTTCCCAGTCTCCTCATCAATATAGAAGCCTGGGACTCCGCCCAACTCACAGCCGCGCTCCAGCAGCTCCGTCACGATTTTAGGTGCCCGGACAGCCGGCGTCGTCTTATAGCCAAGCTTTATTATGTCTTCCCCAGACACCCCTCGATTCAGCATGGCTTCACGATGCGCTGTACCGAGAGAGAGCATGGAGAGAAGGTTGGAGTAAGTATTGTCCCGAACGCTTGCCGGAGCGAGATCGAGCTGGGGTTTTTGGGCCTTCTGCTTGATCACTTTCTTCTGGATACTTCGTTCAGGCCTATGCTCACCATGGTGATAGATGTTACACAGCTCCTCATATGCGGCGTTCAAGCTGATGCCATTCGCCTCCGCATAGAGGTGCAATACACCTCCGCCTTTCCCGCAGCGGTTACAGCGGAACACATTCTTACCCAGATTGATATTGAGATGAGCTTTTCGGTCATCACAGAATGGGCATTTGCAATGGAGCTGGGTGCCGGTATTACGGACCACCCGGATGCCGAGCAATTCCACCACATCCGCAATATCGCATGGCAGATTACCCGTGTAGTCCACTGCTCATCACCTCCATCCCATAGGTATCCGGCATTATCCGGCCTTCTCGGAAGCGGCGCTGACCAGCAGGATCGCGGCCGCCTTCAGAGCCAGATTCCGGCCATTATACTTCTGGACGTACCAGTCCAAATCGCTGGGCTTCCGCATGGCCACTTCACCCAATGTCTTGCCGGTATTGTACCCGCAATCCACTTTGACGTTCTTGGCCTCCTCCAGGGTCATGCTGTTGAGGTAGTCCTCCAGCGTCATGGGATTACTGGCCTTCGGCTCAGCCTTCGGAATAGGCGTCGGCTGCTGCACCTCCTTCTGCTTAGGCTGGGCGCGGGTCTGATGTACCACCAGACTGCCAGAATCGTCGGGAGGAACATCGTCCTCCGAATTCATAGAGTCGATGGGAGCGTCAGCGATGACTCCGGAGAGCATATCAGTTGCGCCGCAGAACTGCGTGCCGTAGCCTGCCGCCGCCAATACGCGGCCAATTGCCGCCGTCTCAGCGATCTCCAGGTACCGATCCCCATACTTGTCATCCGTGGCAAATCTCTGCGCGGAGGACTGGGCCAGATACTGGTCCGCAGGATCGCTCCGATCCGCATACAGCCTGCAGGTGACGATGGCGGACTTTTCGGTGACGCTGACGATCTCCGAAGAAATCTTTCCCTGCGGCCGGTGAAGCCGGAACCAAAGGAGCCGATACTTCACATCCAGATAGAGGCTGGTACCGCCATCCTCATTGGGCAGGTTCCGCGTGAATTCCGCCGGATTGAAGCCATCCACCGCATTGATTGTGTGCAGGACTTGCATTGTAGTTTCCGTCATGATAATCATAACCTCCTATTTTTTATTTTTGGGGGGACAGGACACAGCTCCGTGTATCCTGTCCCCGTCATTATTTCAACTCGCTGGCCTTTGCTGCTCACGGTCATAGTAGACTGTGATGCGGTCAGCAAGCGCGGTATTTCGTTTATCCACATCGTGCTTGTGGATGGCCATGTAAATGGCCTGCCGCTGCCCGATGAGGATCACCTTCGACTTGGCTCTGGAAATAGCTGTGTAAAGCAGATTCCTCCGAAGCATGATGTAATGTTCCTTCAGGATGGGGATCAGGACAACAGGAAATTCGGCACCTTGGCTCTTATGGATGCTGATGCAGTAAGAGAGGTCAACATCCTCCAGCATATCAGCCGAGTAGTTCAGCACTCTTCCGTCCAGCAAAGTGATCTCGATGACAGGATCATTCGTCCCATCGCCCGTTATCGCAGTGATCACACCAACTTCACCATTTGCCACTTCTTCCTGGTTCCTGGTCTGGATGACCCGGTCTCCAACGCGGTAGGTCATCCCGCCGCACTTGATTTCGGCTCTGCCGGCTCTGGGCGGATTGACCAGGTCTCGGATCTCACTGTTCAGGCGGTTGGCACATACAGTCCCCTTCTTCCTCTGTGGGGAGAGGATCTGCACATTTTCAATGCCGTTTTGAGAAACCTCCTGCACATAGTACTTCAGGATCAGACTCAGGGCTTCATCGCTGGTATTCACATCGCAGAAAATGAAGTCGTCGCCATAGAGCAAGTGCGTGTCGTTGTGATTGACCGCATGTGCATTCAGCGCGATCCGGCTATTGGATGCCTGCCGGAATACGATGTCCAGCACCGCCGTCGGGATCATCTGGCTGCGGATCATCTCTCTGAGCACATTGCCCGGCCCCACCGATGGCAGCTGGTCCGGGTCACCGACCAAGATCAGCTGAGCGCCCGGCTTGAGCCTCTGAAACAGCGCGTATGCAAGCCGCATGTCCACCATAGAACATTCATCGACGATGACCAGATCTGCTGTGAGGAGCTCGTACTCCTGCGAGGCAAGGTCGGCATCATACATGATCCCCATGGCCGAGTGCAGCGTCGAGGCCGGGTATCCCGTCTGCTCGTGCATTCGTCGGCTGGCTTTACCGGTCGGTGCAGCCAGAAGGATCTCATTGTCGGGCATCACTCGATGGTAGATGTCCAGGATCACCCGCAGCGTAGTGGTCTTGCCAACGCCGGGGCCGCCTGTGATGATGGAAATTGAATGGGTCAGGCAAAGCTCCACGGCAGTGCGCTGTGAAGGGGCGAGTTGCTGATGAAGCGCCTTCTCTGAAGCTTTGATCTCAGCCGTGATATTGGGGATCTCTATGGGCCGCTCCTGTAAGAGGAGGGAAACGACCCTCTTGGCCACCTGGACTTCGCATTGGCGCTCGAAGAATTTATAGACGCGCCCTTTCTCGTTGTAGATGAGCTTGTCCATATGAGCCTTCACAACGGCTGCATGGATATCGGCAACACTTACCACTTCCCGCTGACAGTCTCTGTTCAGCAGGTCATAGCACTTGCTCTCCAAGTCCTCCACCGGGAGGAACAGGTGTCCGGCTCCCATGGCTTCATCTAAAAGATAGAGCATGGCGCCGACATACCGTAGCGGATGCCGTAAACTCACCCGGGTCTTTCGGGCAATCTCATCGACAGTCAGGAATCCGAAGCCTTTGATTTTACAGAGCTGGAACGGGTCGGTCTTAACGATGCGGAGACTGTCATCTCCAAAAGCCTCTTGGATCTTGTGGATCTTCTTGAGGGAAACCCCAAACGGGCTCAAATACTCTGTGATCTCACGGAGCGTTCGAGTCTGCTCGTAGGATCTCATGATCGTCGCCAGCTTCGCTCTCGCGATGCCCTTTACCTCCAAAAGGCGCTCCGGCTCATTCTCCAAGACGTCTATGGTCTTTGTCCCGAATTTAGCCACGATCGCCTTCGCTGTCTCCGGCCCTATCCCTTTGATGAGGCCGGAACAGAGGTAGGCCAGTATGCTTTTGACCGTTCTGGGCGCAACTTCCCGGCAGGAGCTGACATGAAGCTGGAGACCGTATTTCGAGTTCTCCCATTTGCCATCCAGCTCCACATCCACAGCGTCCGTGTCCGGCATCCCGTAGCCGACCGCCGTGAAGGTGTACCAATTCTCACCGAGCCGGCTGAAATGCCTGGCACTCTCCGGGGTATCCGGGTCTTGCGTATGATAAGAAAAAACGCTGAAGCCATCCGTCCCTTTGAATCTTACTCGGTCCAATTTACATCGCATCTTCAAGCCTCCCGGCCCCATTGCGGTAATAGATAGGGATACCCAACCGCTCCGCCGCAGTGATCTCACCGCGCATACCACTGGATATGCGAGATCCATACACGACCAGTCTGGAACACATCGCCAGCAATTTCTGGCCGAAGTCCAGTGCCAGAGCGCGTTCTTCAGGAACCTCGTCATCAAGTAAGTACGGGAGATATGCGTGGGGAGCAACAGCTCGATCTCCAAACTCCTTCTCCGCATAGGTCATGTAGGTCACTGCCTTCGCCGCATTCGCCAGGATGCCTGCCCGGGTAGGAGCAGACAGAGGCGAGCAGACATAGGTAAGAGACATCTGAATCACCTCCAATTCATTTGACTTCCTTCGATATTTTGAATACCCGCTTCTCCGTGGTATCCACAAAGTCGTGGTAGATGTCTGGGTGCTGGGCACGCAGCAGTTCCAGCTGTGCTTTCGTCATCTCCTCCCGGTATTGTGGGTTGTAGGAGATTTGGTAAGAGGCCGTCGGCGTCTCACACACAGCATTGCAGGCTGCGCCCATCAGGTCCAGGATCGGGGCGTAGGCGACCTTGATCTGCTTATCCAGCTGTCGTGCCCTGCGCTCCAAACTGCTCTTTTCCTCCCGCAGCTCTATGATCTGATCCAGCTGCTGGGCGTATTCCTTCCCGACAGCGACTTCCGGAATGGATTTATCTGCGGGTCCGTGGTAGCGGCGGATCACGTCAAGCACCACATCAGGCTTCCCGACCAAAGGCGGCTCCTGGCGGCGGCAGACATACTGTGTCCAGAACTCCTCCAGAAGGGAGATCGTATTCTCCTCTTCATCCAAATCCCGCTCAATCTTCTGCCAGACGAAGTCATCCTCATTATTGGAGAACAAGCAGGCGATATAAGCGGTGTTGATGTTCATGACACTCATGTAGTGCCGTACCTGAAGTTCGTAGTGGCGCGGCACACACCCATTGGCCCACAGACATTGGGCGCTGAAGTGCGCTGTCTTACACTCAAGAATGGCCTTCTCGCCATTGGGGAGCGTCACGAAGCGATCCACGTCAGCGAGCATGAATGGGAACAGTGGATGCTGATACATGGTCTGATCCCGATATACCGTGAGCCCAGTTTGCTTGGAAAACACCTGCGCTACGATATCTTCCAGCAGATGCCCGATCGCAAAGGTGATCGACTTATCCGCGGGCGCAATGACCGGCTCCACGCCGATCTTGTCGTAGTACAGCTCACGTGCGGTCCGATAGGGTGATAAATTGAGGGCGGCAGCTACATCGCTGCCGCCGATCCCCTTCTTCCGCCACGCAAGCCACTCGTCCTCGGTCAGAGTTGCGGTATCGACCAAAGCCTTCGGCTGGTAGTTCATGTCCAGGGACATCATTGAACCTCCTTTGCCATTTCAAAATTTGAACCGCTGCATTCGCAGCAGACCAGGTCATCCAGTTCTTCAAACGAAGCGATGGCCTGGGTGTTCCCGCAATCCTTACAGACTGCGGTTTTCAGATCACTGGATTCCGAGCCAAACTCACCGGTCCGGAAACACCAAATATACTCCTCAAACCACATACCCTCTTCCTTGGTGTGGATAGAGACATCGACTTGGTCTTCCAAGCAGGCATACTGGAGCGTAATGCAGGTATCCGGCCAATGCTCAGGGTAGCCACTCTCAACGCAGGTGCTCGCAGACCATGCATAGTCGGGGTAGATTCGGAACTCGCGCTCCTCGTCTTGCGGTACCCCTCTGAATGCTTCCTCGATCTCCGCCTTGATTTCCTCCCGATCCACATGCAGAAAACTGCGGGCGAAATACTTCACCCCGTCGATCGTTGTGGGCTCATCTGGGAAGATGTAGCGGTTCACAAAGGAAAGGATTGCGGCCTTTGTTCCAGTAATATCAGTGTGTCCATACGCCCAATTCGGCATTTTTAGCCCTCCTCATTTTAATCATTGTTTGGCACGATCAATTCTGCGGCTCATTTCTGAGCGGAATATCCCGCCTTTTCAGACTTCTGATGCAGTACCGGCGTCACTGCTTTGCTGTTGCTTGATCGCATCAATCAGCTGGTATAAGCAGTTGAACACCTTTTCAGACCCCTTAGATCTGCTGCCAGATGCCTGCAGGTGGGAAACCTGGATTTTATTTGCCTCCATAATCGTTACCCTTGTTAGGTTGTTGTTGATCCAGCCCAAGGTCCGAATCGGAACGGCAATGTTGTACTTTTCCAGGAGGTAGCTGATCAAATGGGTCCACCTGCTTCCTCGACCACTCTGATAGACTTCGATCTTGACATTGTCGATCATGCCGCCGTCTAGCAGTTTCTTCTCTGCATCCGCAACGGCATTTTCCAATTGGCGGTTGACTTCCATACCCCGTTCGTCTCGTTCCCTCTGGGCGGCGGCAATACGCTCCTGCCTGCTCCGCTCATAGTGGTCCCGATAGACGGCAAAGAGAGATGCACACTGGTCAAGTTCCTGGAGAACAAGTGCTCCGATGTAATCCGGAGCTGACTCGCCACCATTGGCTTTAGCATCTTGATATTTCTTGACTCTTTCGTCCAGCCAAGTGCTGATGTAATCTGCCTGGTATTCCGGCTTAGCGCCCATGCGCTCGATTTCATCCATTTCCTTAGAATAGAGCTCGTGAAGTGTAGGACCAGAGCCTGTGAGTGCCTGTTCCCGCTGTTCTTCACGTGCTTTCAAACTGCCATAGAGTTTCTGGTATGCAGGCTTTTTCCCGGAACTATGGATGAGATCATACTCAGACTGTCCTAAGGGGACAAGATACCCATTGAGTTCAATATGGAGCCAATAGGCATCATTTTCTGCATGCGGATAGGTGACATCCGGCTTCCCGGCAGATCTCCATAACCTGTAGGTCTCCTTACCGTTGGAGACCTCATAGCAGAAAACAGCCCGCATTTTGGTGCCATTCTTATTGAAGTGACAGCCTTGAAACAGGGGCTTCATCAATTTCGACTCACTCATTTCCTTCAGCCTCCATTAAAATGCAAGATCGTCATTTGCCTCAGACGATCCATTGGCATCTCTTTGCGCATTTTCAGGCGCACTTTCACGTGCAGAGTTGAGCTCATACACGGTTTCATCGATTTCTACAGAATCGTCCAGATAGCTGCCTTCAGGTAGTGGAGACTCAGGCCCAAGCGCATACTCGATCGCCTCTTGCAGTGAGTCTGCCTCCACATCGAGGCGTCCGTACATTTGCCAAACCATAGGGATTCTAAACCAGGTCATCGATTGTCCTCCTCTTCGGTCAAATTCTGATGTTCCACGACATTCGTTGGCTCATCGGTCAAGCCGTCGCCGTAGACACAGGTTTGGATCACCTGCTTTGTGGACTCGTACTCGACGCAGGTCAGGAGTATCGTGTCATCACTTTCTGCAGGAATCAGGTCGATGTAGACGCCCGGAAAATTCTCGGGAACATCGTCCTCCTGCTTTGCATAGACTTTCAGCTTACCAAGAGGTGTGTTCACCTCGAAGCTTCTCTCCATTTCCATGACCATCACCACTTGAAGTCGCCAGGCCGATCAAATTCGTGCCAATTGATGTGCAGGGCACGAGCGATGATCTCCTCCAGCTGTGCGATCCTGGTGCCGCTGGCACCTTCACACTGCGCTTCGAAGATCACATCAGACATGGCCAGATACAGGTGGTATGCCGTACACGGATCGTTGCCATTCTGGGCGGAGAATAGGTCTGCCACCTCATAGCTGATCCGTTTCGGAGCTCCGATCCGCTTCAGCACGCCAAGCAGCGTCGTGTAGGGGTACCGGATATCGATTTCCAGCAGCTTCTGCTGACTCTCAATGGACTCCTTAAACTTGGCATATAAGCAGTCCATCCCAGTCTTGAATGCCTCCAAGTCAGCGCCGCATTTGTGCTCCAACTTTAGAGGATCGCCGAGGGGAATGATACGGTCACTGCCACCGGTCAGAAGGATCGGATAGAGGTTTGCTCCGCTGACCCCAACATCGGAGGTCGTGAACCGAAGGCCAGGGCGCATGGAATAGGCATTGCGGATACCTTTTGCCGTAACCGCAGCATGGTAGGTATCCAGCAGTTCGTTGGTCTGCCCGTCCAGCGTCCAAATCGCTGTGACGATCGAGTGGTCAAAATTCGCCGTCAGGAAGTGGTTGCCGGGGAAGTCCCTGTCCAAGACAGTCTGAACACACTGGACCAGGGGCAAAATCTCCAGCACAGCATAGTCCTTCGGGTCGCCGCCATGGACAGCAGATACCTTCTCATCCGCTACTTTGATGAGGCTTTCTCCCGCTGCGACATCCATGCAGTAGTTCAAGATCCTGGTGAACACCTTCTTTGAGACTTTGTTCAGCGCATGGCCGGAGATCCGGGCACGCTCCAGGATCGTCTTGATCGCGCAGGATCGGACGGGATAGGTCTCCCCATTGACTTTCAGGAGCAGGTTGGTGTTTTCCATGGTGTCTGCGATGATCTCCGCCCTTCCCTCATGCTCGTACAGCTTGAGATAGAGATCCCCCATCGGAGTATCCTTCTCAAGCGACTCGAACACGATGCTTCTGGAGGGCGTCACCATCCACCGGCTGTTGTCCTGACGTTCCTTCAAGAAACCCAAAAACTCGCTTGGATCACTGAAGGAACAACTGTAGTTGTCTGCGTAGATGTTTCTTTCCGTCATTGGTTTTTACCGCCTTTCAAAATGATTTTTCAAACCCGCAGAAGCGGAATTTGGACAAAAAAAGAGCACTTCGATTTGTAGTGTCACAAATCAAAGCGCAAATAGTTGGTGGCTATTTTTCGTTCGGCCACCTATTCAGTCCATGAGCATAACCGCTCACGCATCACTGCTTACTCAGATTCCCAACGGGAGAAGATTATCTAATAAGTACACGGCAATCTTAGCATGAAGCGGTTAAGGCGGCAAGCATACCGAAAAGTACTTCAATTCCCTGCATTTCGATTTTCCCTCTTGACAATACGTCCAGCTGGACGTATCATATACATATCACGTCCAACTGGACGTAAGGAGGTTTATGATGAATCATTTCTATCCCGCTGAATTTGGCTTCCTGTTTGAGGAAGAAAGTGATTTCGTCCCTGGTTTTGGAGAGATGATCACCGTCCTCGGACCAGGTGCGGAGTTCGCCAAGCAGCGTGAAGCGTTGGGGCTCACGCAGCAGCAGGTAGCTGATAAGGCAGGAATCCTCATCCGACAGTACCAACGTCTGGAGAGTGGGGAGCGAAGCCTGGACAGCACTTCTTTCCGAATTGGGCTGAACGTCTGTTATGCGCTTCAAATTGATCCCAGATTTTACTGTGAAGCCCGTATCAAAGAGGCAGGGCAGTGGGCACGCGAGCAAAGATTGCTGAAAGCCGAAGACATGGCTGAGGTCTCTCATGCGGCACCGGCAGAGGAACCTCATAAGGAAACGTCCAGCCGGCTGTTCAAGTATGTCACCTATCGTGAGACCGAGGATAGTGAAACAGGCGAAATCATAGGTGTTGAATTTGGGGCTGGGATCAATGCGGTTTTCGATCAGATCTCCCAGTCGATTCGGGATGACCTCTCTGTAAATCCTGACTACAACGGCTGCAATATTGACATCTACGACTATGAACGACTTGACGATCATCGCTACTCTGTCCAGGCTGTGGTAGACCGGCCATATGCACCGAAGAATGATTTGTTTGAGTACCTGGTAGTAGAAAGTGAGCAGAAATGAAGAAGATACAGGCCGCTTTCTACACATTTGAGGAGATGGAGCATCTGCTGGAAAGATGCTGCTTTACAAATGGCGAAGATTTTGACATCGAAGTCATTGACCACTATTATTGGAGGATCAACTACTACCCGGACGATGCACCAGATGATTCGTGTTTTACGCTATCTGACTTTGACGCCCTGCCAGTGCTTTCCAAAGTAGTCGGTTTCCGACTCGTCAATACCCACGTCAGCCGTGACGGTATTTGGCTGGAGGGCGAGGAAATGTTGCCCAAAAGAAAAAAGCGTTGAAATGAATCCCCTACCGTTTGGTCACACCCCGTAAGATACTTTTCCTATCTATCTCCACAAATTCTGCTTTGGATCAAGACAATTGGTGGAAATCTCATGAGTAAACAAATCCAAGTCGTACAAGGTGGTGGTCGCCCCAATGGCAACACCGCCCAACTCATGCATCACTTTGTCCGAGGTGCCGAGGTCGCCGGCCACACTGTAGATGTAGTCTCTCTGCTCAAAAACGAGGAGAAAGGCTGTTTGGACTGCAACGCCTGCAGGTAAGGGAAACCCTGCGTCCAAAAAGATACCTTCAATGATTTGGTACCGAAAGTCAAATCGGCGGACTGCATTGTGCTTGCCTTTTCTCTCTACTTTTGGAACGTTATCATCTAAGATTAAAGCGTTCGTTTTCGGGAAAAATTTGTATACGGAGTAAGGCTTGATAAACATTGCCAAAAAAATAGAGAACGACGCCCTACAATCTTTTGGGATTGTAGGGCGTCGTTTTTATTCTGCATCCCCAGTCAGAGCCCGCATATAATCTGCCACGATTTCAGACAGAAGTTCTGCACGATTGATCCGACCTGCCAGTGATCTTGCGCCATTGTGATTTGTAATATAGGTCGGATCACCTGTTAACAGGAAACCGACAATCTGATTGATTGGGGCATAGCCACGCTCTTGGAGCGCCGAGTATATCCACTGCAGCCTTTCCGTGTCTGTCATTTCCATATATGCCCCCTGGTTACTGTATCCGATAGCCACGCTCCAACGTGGAAAGTACATAATCCAGCATACTCTCTCGTGATGAGAATTCCTTTGGCTCCAGGCCTTCAACTTCATGAAAAGAGATAATCCGGCCAATCGAATCCTGCCAGCAAACGCAATTTGTATCTATCCTCATTCTTATCACCTTGTCGGTATCTTCCGTTCCACAAACCAGCGGCCGATGATATTTCCAGTTAAATTGGCCGTCCTCTCAAAGTAAAGGAAGCGCCGTTGTCCACGCATCATGACAGTATAGCGATCACCTTGCCCACCGGCCTTCGCCGCATATGATGGCCGGATATCGAGGACTCGATCTATTTCATATGTTATTCCATTCTCCCAGGTAAGCGCACGGGGCAACATGACACCATCCTCATTGAATTGGACTGAGACCGCCACATACGCTTTATACTCCGCCCCCGCGTCCATAGCCTTAGCAGAGCGGCTTACTGATGTCTCGCCGCAGAAAATCAGACTGCGCAAGATATGGGGCCTGGAACCGGTCGTCACTCTTTTCAAGCAGTCGCAGTTTGAAGTCCAGCAGTTCCGGCGGGACATTCAGCGAACTCGCCACAGAGAAGAAATCTGTATGGTTCTGGAGTGTATCGATCAGATCTGTGTCATCAACCAGGAACTCCGCCGCGAAAATATTGGCTTCCCGCTCCATAAAGTCCCTGTCATCCAGATAGGACAACTCGTGGAATGTGCGGATCTTACTATCCGCATGTAAAATACCATGCGCCAGCTCGTGAGCGAGGATAACCCGCTGTACCTGGTCATCCAACTCGCTGTTGACCACGGCGATTTTACATCTGCTGTGGATCAGAAAGAAGCCCTTACACGACCCGGCATGGCAACCCATCGGTTGTCTGGAAACGCGGATTCCCATTGCCTCACACAATTCCATCGCATCAGATGTCTTATATTTGCTCTTTAAGCGAGCGACTTCTCGCTTGATATTTTCTGCCCGCATCTCCATCACCTCGATTCAAAATAGAGCTGGACTCCCTTTATATGCGTCATAGTAGCAACGCAGGAGTCCCATAATCCGTACTACATTTACCGGGCTGAATCGAGTGTGGTCAATCGCGGTATTTCTTGGGCGTGAATTTGTTGTGGGCATCTTCCTTACATGCCAGGTACGCCTGCATCACTGCCTGGAAGAACTGGTCCTTGTCCTCCTGGGGGACCTCGCCGCCGGCGAACATCGTCTTAACGCCGTCAAGAAGATCCTCCAGCTCACCGGCTCCTTTCTGGCCGTGCCTCATGCGCACGGCGTTGAGATAAGGTGCCTCATCCAGTCCATAGGAGGGGTCCTCCACATCAGGGCGGGAGAGATACGCTTCCGAAACGCCCAGCACTTCCGCAAGCTTATACAGGTTGCGGCCACGGGGGACCACAGTCTCTGTCTCATATTTCGATACTGTGCGGATGGTAAGCCCGGACTTCTCCGCCAGCTCCGCTTGGGTCAAATTCTTTCTGGCTCTGCTCTCCCGGATCTTCTCGCCAATTGTCTTCATAGCTTCATCCTCTTTCTGCAGGCAATAACGAGTCAATTTCTCAAAAGTTCTATTGACAGGGGCCGTCGTACCTGCTATTGTATGGATAGAACTTTATAGAACTTACATGGAACGATGTAGAACTTGATTGCATTATAAATGGAAGTTTGCGTATTGTCAAGTAGAATGTGAAGGAATTTTATAGAACTTCCATCGGGCCGAAAGCGAGGGTAGGACTATGTGCAATCGGGTTGTATTCCACAGCGACCTCAACAACTGCTATGCCAGTATTGAGTGTATGCTGCACCCGGAACTGAGAGGGACATATCTTGCTGTCTGCGGCAGTACAGAGGAGCGGCATGGGATCGTATTGGCGAAGAACCAGCTGGCCAAAAAATGCGGCGTCAAGACGGGTGATGTCATTTGGGAGGCAAAGCAGAAGTGTCCGCAGCTGACCATTGTTCCGCCGCACATGGAGCAATATTTGAAATTCTCTAAAATCGTACGGGCAATCTATCTGCGGTACTCTCCCGAAGTGGAGGCATTTGGGATCGATGAGAGCTGGATCGAGATGACCGGGGCCCCGCTGCTGGAGCATCGCTCCCCGGTCGATGTAGCCAATGAGATCCGTGAAACGGTGAAGGCGGAGACAGGGCTCACGGTTTCCATCGGAGTCAGCTTCAATAAGATATTCGCCAAATTGGGCTCCGATATGAAGAAGCCGGACGCTGTGACAGAGATCTGGGAAGACACATTCCGCGACCAGGTCTGGCCCCTCCCTGTATCGGATCTTCTCTACGTTGGCCGCGCCACTACGGACAAGCTTGCCCGATATGGCATCCATACGATCGGCGCCCTGGCGAAAGCAGAACCGGAATTCCTGCAGCGGGTACTTGGGCGGAACGGCCTAAAGCTCTGGATCTACGCCAATGGCAAGGACACCTCGCGTGTGATGCCGTGCGATTATGAGCCGCCCGTCAAAAGCATCGGGCATGGGATCACCTGCACTGCGGATTTGGCCACAGAATATGAGGTGCGGCAAGTCCTGTTGGAACTCAGTCAAGAGGTCGGCAAGAAACTGCGCAAACATCATTTGGCCGCGACCGGCGTCCGTATCTATGTGCGGGACTGTACCCTGAACCATCGCGAATACCAAGCGCGGATGCCCTTCCCCACGCAGAGTTTTCTGGAATTGGCCGAGGCAGGCTCGAAGCTGTTTCATCGCAGGTATGGTTGGGACCACCCTGTCCGATCCCTCACCATCAGCGCGATCGACCTGGTACCGTCAGATACGCCTATCCAGCTGGATCTCTGGACAGACTTCGCCAGGCACAAAAGGAAATTGGATTTGGAGCGTACAGTAGAGGATATCCGCAGACGCTTTGGCATAAGGGCGATCAACTTTGCCTCCCTGGGTGACTCTTTGAAGATCCCATCCCACAGAGAAGTAGAATATAAAATGCCGGCTGTTATGTATCAGTGAGGAGTGAGAATCAATGACAGATCATGTGAATTATGTAGGTCGGGTGGACCATCCTATTTTGATGGACGAGTCTGACCAGACAGTGATGATAAAGGGCTTCACCGGTCGGCTTGCCGGTGATGTTATGCTCTTTAACAGCTTTGGCCGGCACTATCTCGACTATGGGATCACAGACGGAAGCTTGCTGCTCTGTGCCAATGGGATCGAGCCGCATGACGGCGACTTGTTCATCAAGATGAATCAGGGCAAGCCGGCTGTCTATATCTTCCGGCTCGGCTCCACCGAGACTGCCGAGGGCTCCATGCGCGTGTTGGGAAATGCGGATGAGGCTGATTACATGATCGTCAGTGCCTTTAACTTCTACCACTGATTGGAGGGATTCGCATTGGATAAATTCGCCAGCTATCTGAGAAAGTTAGACATCACTCAGAATGTGACAGAAGAAGAGGTGGAGAAGACGGAAATGCTGCTGCATGTCTACGCACCTACACTGCGTAGCGCCGCACATCGGCTAGAGGAATTGGGCGAGGAGTGCTATGAGGGACGGCGCCAGACGATCTCCGACTTCATCAATCTGGCAATCGACTATGATCGGGATGCAGATCGGAAAAGGATCGCAGAGCGGCTCTCTGACATGGGCCATTCCATGGAACTGCTCTCCATCCTGGAGTCTGCCCTTCTCTTGATGAAGGAAGACCCCAGGCATGGAGACCTTTACTACAAGCTCCTCTCCACCCGCTACTTTGATGCCTACTGCCGCTCCAATGAGGATGCCTTCCTCGCACTCGGGATGTCCTCTTCTTCCTACTACCGGCACATCAAGCGTGCGGTTCGAATGTACGCTGCCTACCTCTGGTGCGTGGTCATTCCCGATCTGATCCTCAAGGAGGACTTGAGAAAGGAATACAACGGAGATGCCGCCGGACATGGAGGTGGGAGTCAAGTGGGAGACAAAGTGGCAGTCAACTGGTACTGAAATGAGAACTTTTCCGGCAAGATAATGGGAGCTGACTGGCATTGATAACGAAAATCTGACCTTGTATAATTGACTATGCTGGAAGGCATATAGGCTCCTCGGAGTGATCCGAGGGGCCATTTTTTATGCCCTTCCCAGCCAATACGGGGCAAAGAGCCGGACTGCTGCGATCGTGCAGCGGCCCGGTTTTTTTGCTGCCCAGAGTTGGGAGCATAGTCTATGTCCTGCAGTCCATATCGGGCGAGAGGCCCGCCTCCATGCTGTTCGAGTTGGTCAAAAATCGAACAGTTTTGGAGGAAAAACATGAAAACAGTCAAAATTAAAGACTACTTCGGTAAGATCCATTATGTTCCGGTCAATGATGAGGTGTACGAGGCGCTGCGTGATATCCGTCGTGAGGAGGATCGACTCAGGAAAAGGACTGCTTATCACCGAAGCAGATTTTCCCTTGATGAATATGAGACGGGAATGCGCACCGGAGAGAGTGATCCAATTCAGGAGGAACTGATTCGCAAGGAGGAATGCATCCGCCTTTATGAGGCGATCTCCCAGCTGACCCCGCTTCAGCGGCGCCGTATTCAAATGCTGATGGAAGATATGAACTATACCCAAATTGCTCGCGTAGAGGGAAGAAATCCCTCCGTGATTTATCGTTCGATCCAAGGCAGTTTCCTGCACCTGCGGCGCCTTCTGAAGGAATAAAGGTTATGTGAGAGGCGGCCAGCGCATTGGCTGGCCGCCTTCTCCAAGTTTTGTGTTGTCAAAGAACTACGATATACGTAAACAATAGTAGAGTAAAAAGATAGGAGGGGTCATCCCATGATTATTTCTGTGGATCACGGCAATAAATCCATCAAGACGCCACGGCTGCTCTTCACGTCCGGACTGATCGAGTCGGATACCAGGCCCGGCATTAAGACGGACTGTATTTTCTGGAACGGTAAATATTACACGCTGACAGAGAAGCGAATCTCGTACCTGCGGGACAAGACGGAGGACGATCGATTCTATGTGCTCACGCTTTTTGCCATCGCCAAGGAGCTGGAGCTGGATGGAATCATGGAGCCGGATGAGGAACTTGACATCACGCTCCTGGTTGGCCTGCCGCCCGCGCACTATGGCCAGCTGTATAGCCGGTTCGAGCAGTACTTCCTCCGAAAGCGAGAAGTGGTCGATTTCGAGTACAACGGCCGCTACTACTCGATCCGGATCACCAAGGTCATCAGCTACACCCAGGCCCTGGCCGCTGCAGTCACAAAATATGGGGAACTCAAGAAGCACGCCGCGTCCTATATCATCGACATCGGCGGCTATACCGTCGATGTTCTGAAGCTCCGATATGGGAAGCCGGACCTGGCGGTGGTGGAGAGCTTCGAGCAGGGCGTAATCACCCTCTATAACAGCATTGCCAGCCAGTGCAATTCCCAATTTGCCCTCCATCTGGAGGACTGCGACATTGATGAAGTGATTTGCGGGGAGCCAACGATCCTCCCAGGTGAGGTGCAGATCCTGATTCGGAAGATGGCCAACCAATTCCTCACGGAGCTGTGTAACTTCTTGGGTGAGCGTGGCATCGACCTGAAGGTCAGCAAGTGCGTGTTTGCGGGCGGAGGGTCCATGCTGCTCCGGAGCATCATCGAGCGCAGCGACAAGGTAGGGTTCCCCATCTTTATCGATGACATCCACGCCAATGCGCAGGGGTACCTGCTCCTTTATAAGAGTGAGGAGGCGGCCCATGGCAGCAAGTAATCACAGGCCGCGTATCTCCCTGCAATTCAATGAGTTCGACTTCCGACACCGCAAGGTGCTGGAGATCCTGCGTGCCAGGCCCCGGAACATGACGGACCTCGTAGTGAATGCGATCCTCCACTTCGTGAGCTGCCCTGACGCAGAGCAGGAGTATGATAAGGAGTCCATCAAGAAGCTGATCCGCGAAGTGATATTGGAGATGTCAGCGGAGGGGAGCATTTCATTCGCCTCTGCCCCCACCGCCCCCGGAGAGCCGCCGGCCGACCCGGATTTGAGTGATATGATGGCGGCCTTCCGGGGCGGGCAGTAAGTCCGTCCAGGTGACGTGCCAAGGGGTAAGAAAAAATGGGCGTGAAGAATTGCATAGACAATATCAGTGGTATCCCTGCGGATGTGACGTTTCGGGATCTCAGGGTCCACTACCGTACAGGCCGGGCCATCCGTCTCACGGGAACAGGGCGCGATAAGGAATACACTTATCGTGTGGGCGTCCAGACTGACCTCGGAGACATTGAGCTTTCTGTATGGCAGGAAGCGATGCAACGGCTGATCCATGCCAGCGGTGAGGATGAATTACAGCAGGCACTCCAGGCCTATGTGAAGGAGCATATCTACTGGTGGCATACACGGGCGGAGCGCCTGCAGGAATCGCTGGAACTGCACTCCTACCGTATCTTTGAAGACCCAAGATGGGCCGACTATGACCTGTTCTATCAAGGCTACTGGCAAAAGGTCAAAACGAATGAAGGAGGATCTGAACTTGAATAAGAAGATGGGCGCGCTGGTGTACGATGCCGCGATCGACCGCATGGACATCCGCTATGGACTGAATCGCTTTCATGGTGGCCTGCATTGCGGTGAGCAGTTGGAGGTGCTGGTCAATGGCCGGTGGCTCCCTACCAGAATTGAGAAGGACAAGGACTGGTATCTGGTAGGGATCAAGACAGAGAGTCTGATCGGCCTGCTGGTTCGCATTTGAGTTCGAGCATGCACCTCAAACGAAATTGGGAGGATGCCGCGTCATTGCGGCGTCTTCCCAATTCATTTGCGCTCTCGGACGAATTATTGAGAAAGTCGAGAAAATTCGGAGAGGCTGTATAGTGAAGCACGATCAATTTCCCTTGCCGGCGTATAGTATCCCTTTAATTTGGAATACTATTAAGGGAATATCTTCTTTAGGAGTTGTATTTTCCCTTATTATATGCTATAATTTAAGGGAACAAAGGGGGGCGTAAGGTTATGCGCACATTCAATTACTCCGCGATCCGGGAGCAGAAGTGGGATTCGGATATCCTGGGGCTGGTCGCGGCAATCTATAAGGAGGCCGGGAAACAGGAGCTGTGTCTGAAACAGCGGCCGGAGGAATTAGAGAAACTGGTGGAGATCGCAAAGGTGCAGAGCACCGAGGCATCCAATGCCATTGAGGGCATCGTGACCACAAACACCCGCATCCGGCAGCTTGTGGAGGAGAAAACGATGCCGAGAAACCGGGACGAGCAGGAGATCGCCGGCTACCGAGATGTGCTGAACCTCATCCACGAGAACTTCGATGCCATCCCCATCACCCAGAATTACATCCTGCAGCTCCACAAGATCCTCTATAGTCACATGAACAATCCCATGGCGGGTAGGACGAAAAACGTTCAGAATTACATCAGTGCCACCTATCCCGACGGCCATGTGGAGACCTTGTTCACCCCCTTGGCCCCCTATGAAACACCGGAGGCTCTGGACAGGATCTGCGAGGAGTACAATCGGGTCATCGGGAACATGGAAGTAGAGCCGCTGATCGTTATTCCCGTATTCATCCACGACTTCCTCTGCATCCACCCATTCAACGATGGAAACGGAAGAATGAGCCGTCTGCTGACTACGCTGCTGCTCTATCGCAGCGGGTTCTATGTGGGCAAATATATCTCACTGGAGGCCAAGATCGCGAAAAATAAGGATCTCTATTATGAAGTCCTGGGTCAGGCGCAGATCGGATGGCATGAAGGTACTGAAGATACGGTGCCCTTCATCAAGTATCTGCTGGGGACCATCCTCTCCGCCTACAAGGACTTTGAGGACCGTTTTGCTCTGGTAGAGACAAAGCTTCCGGCCCTGGAGACCGTGCGCCGGGCTACCATGGAAAAGATCGGGCGGTTTACGAAGCAGGACATCCGGGAACTCTGCCCTTCGCTCAGCATCAGCTCCATCGAGGGGGCGCTGCGGAAATTGGTGGCTGCCGGGGAGCTGAAACGGGAAGGCGCCGGGAAGAACATTTGCTATTACAGGTTAAAATGATTCTATGACGCAAAACAGCACGGATACTCTAAAAACTTCTTCGAGTTTCACACGAGAAAATATACTTATTCGAGCTGCATTAGCACAATAATTTGATGGGAGGCCGCAGAATGCGGCCTCCCGGTAGTTTAATCAGCGGTATAATTAGTCTCTTCAAACTAATAAAAAGCAATACTCTGAGCGTCGATCACTGGCATTACAACTCTAAGCTATTTTCATTCAACAAAAATTCCTTGACGCCCATTGTAACGTATCCTTTGTCATCCCGGCGAGGTTTCATTGTCCTCTCAACAACAATAATTTTCTTAAATGAGTCATTTGCCCTAGCGTTCGATTTGCATAGCGCACCCCTCTTTATATCTTTACCGAAATCGGCGAAAATATTCAGTCCGCTGTTATTGTAGCAAATGAAGAAGCGCATTTCAAGAGAACAGTGTCGATTGCGATGTAGATTTTCGGAAATATCGTCAAAAAAATTCAGAGTTTTTGGGTGAGGTATATTGATACCTCTATGCTTTCAATTCTCGCTTATATTTATAATAGGTGTTGCGGGATAGGCCAGTTAGCTGCATCACCTCAACATCGCTTAGGGTACCGTTGAAGTCCCTGGAGTGCTTCCTGATGATCTCTTTGGCTGCGAGGCTCTTCTTCGTGGTGATCTTGGCGTCCTTTTTCCGCCCAATCTGCTTTCCATTGAGTCTGGCCGTCTCGATCCCTTCCCTGGTACGTTGATGAAGATCCTCGACCTCTTTTTCGGACTGCTCGAAAGCAAGACGGATCTGTTCCTTGGCCAGCTCCATGAGATAGCGATTGACCCCTTCAAGAATGTAGTCCACATTGCTTCCAGTGAGCTGCACATTATTCTCCAGGGCCTTCTTATAGGTGTCCGTATTGATGTGAGGCTCCTTCAGAAAGACCAGATTGACGCCTCTGTTGAAGAGTTCCTCATAAGCAGCAAAGCCTTCTTCAGCATTCCCGCTCATTCTGGATACGCTGTCAAAGATGATCGTGTCGCCGGCCTTCACGCGTTTCATCAGCAGCTGCCATTGCCGCCGATCCATCCTCGTCCTGGTGAAGACCTCTTGTACGATGACGGAATCCTGGTACTGGGCCTTGATGTTTCGAATTTGGCGCTCAATACTCTGCTTCGGCCGGGAGATCCGGCAATACCCATATTTCATAGACTGCCTCCTCGGTATTAAGATAAACCTTCGTTTAATTTGACATACAGAGTTACGTTCAGAAAAGATAGGAAACAACAAAGTTTGATACAATTTGGTGCGAGGTTTAGATTGGTACGGTTTCTGCTATTTCAATAGCAGAGTACCTTGTCATATTGGTCAAAACATGCTATCCTCATATTATATCTATTTTTGCAGGAAACATAAGAGGCGATCAAGTTATATTGGTTTGTCGTAGCTCGTTTCCTGAGAGGCTATATGAGACAAATAAATGATATTGGGTACCTGCTTATCTTAGATTTCTTTGAGAATAAAATTAAGTGTGTGTTCTGCATCCGCCAAGGGTGCGGCAGTTCCTTGCGGCTTTTTCGTGCCCCACGCCCATTCGTCTGTAGGACAATGGGCGCGGGGCGCTTTTTGATCTTCTGAAAGGAGCCAGAGAATATGAGCCTGAATTATACCTGCCCCAGATGTGGGACGCCCTTGGGCTATGAGGGATTGTGCTGGAAATGCAAGTGCGAACAGGAGCGGAATGCTGCCCTGGCCTGGACACCGGAGCAAGTCGCGGAGAAACAGGAAAACCTGGTTCAGAATATCCGGCGGTTATCTGATTTTAAGGACCCCGAGCACGCCGACTTTTGGCAGCTCCTCAGTTACCGGGACGCCATCACCCCGGAGATTCAGCGCTCGGCACTGGCGGCAGAGGTGTTCTGGCCCTGTGAAATCTATTATCACGCTCCCGCCGATGTGCGGGATGGCCTGATCGCCGCTCTGCTGAAAACGGAGGACTCCCATGAGGCGGGGAACCTGATGTCCTGCCTTGCCTTCCAGGGGGATGACAGGGCGCTGGAGACCCTGCTGGAGCTGGAGCGGAACCCCCGTCCCTGGCGCAAGGGCCTCTATGTGGACCCATCCAGCTATGCGCAGATCGGCGGCTGGACCTTTGACAAGGAGGGCCGCCGGATGCAGCTCAACTTCAACACCTGTTATCCCATGGTCAAAGGAGCGCCCGGCGAGACATCCCCCGTCCGTATCGGCCGCCCCCGAGAGGACACCTGCCCCCACTGCGGCGGGCGGATGGTGGACATGCTGGTGCTGGACGGCCGGGACGAGCGGCTGAAGTTTCTGGGGCTGGACGGCATTCTGACCGCCACCTGCTGTCCCAACTGCGTGGGCTTTCTGAAAGGCCCCGCTTTCAACCGCTTTACTCTGGACGGCGGCGTAGAGGTCTTTCCCTCAGAGCTCTTTGACGGGGCGGGAAAGATGGACTGCTATGTCCGGCCGGAGGACTACAGGTCCCTTACCGAAAATCCCTTCGTGCTGGGCGGTGCGCCAGTGCCCCTGTTCTATGGCGCCGCCTGTGACGATGTGAACACCGTTGGCGGCTTTGCCAACTGGGTTCAGGACTGGGAATACACCGCCTGCCCCCACTGCGGAAAGCCCATGAAATATCTGGCCCAGATCCAGTGGGATACGGTGTTTGACTGTGCGGAGGGCACGCTCTATGTGGAGTTCTGCTCGGACTGCCAGATCGTATCCATGCAGCACCAGCAGACCTGAGAGGAGACCTTGCCATGAGTTTGCCAAAGCGTGACGGCGTACATGACCGCTACTATCTGATCCACAAGCCGGATACTTCTCCAGAGGTGCTGGCAGAGGCAGATCTCTGCATTCAGGATATGCTGAACGGCACTGCCCGTGAAAATCATTCCGCCTATCCGACCGTGGTGCGAAATCACAACGGGACACCGTTTCTTCCCGATCAACTGCTGGAGCGGTATTTGACTGGACTGCTGCTGAAGAAATTTCCCTGTGAGGATGCTGTTTCCGTCTGCGATGCCATGCGGCGGCTGGTTGGCTGGGAAGAGATCCGCTATACATTGGAGAAGTACATAGAAAAGCAGTTGCAGGAGCGGTTCTTCCTTGTGGGAGAGCGTGAAGATGGCTTTACAGTCTTTCCGCCCTGCACGGTGTTGCCGGAATTGCGCCCGGAGGATGTGGACGAAGGGCTGCTGCACTTTGCCTGCTATGTGGCTATCTGCCATACGGTGTATGGGCAGAGTTTTGAATCCCTCACCACTGAATACATCCTCGGCCTGGTTTCCCAACTCCGTTCCGACATGGTAAAGGAACTGAAAACCAATGGCAGCGGCAAATTGCCGCCTAACATCCAAAAGCGAAAAACAAAGCACATGACCGTCTCGGCCAACGATGCCTTTGCC
>OLRV01000579.1_pt1 | contig 35985 bp, 9 predicted proteins | sample 1672421 | NCBI WGS metagenome assembly OLRV01 (sample SAMEA3136684, study PRJEB25190) | human gut metagenome | biome: human gut; feature: human-associated habitat; material: faeces | place: Austria | collected 2013
TTGTATTAGATTTTCTTTTTGAATGAAATGAAAAGACATTAAATAAAATTTAAGTATTATAGTTGGAGCCAGAGCATCAACATCATAGTTATTTCTCACCGAACTGTAACCTAATTGTATATTTGAGGCTTAAAAATTGCTTGCATTTTTACCTAAGATATTGTATAATAATATGCCAAGTGAGGGGAATAAAATGCAATTAAACAAGGAAGAATATAAAAATTTTAAACAAATTGTTAATATTTTTTACAATGAAGAAATAGAAGGAATTAATGAAGAAAAAGAAAAAATAAAAAAAGAAGGAACAATAAAAATTGAGCCTAGGATTTTTTATGACAAATTTTCTGGTGACATGAAAATTGAATTCAAAATTGGAAATAAAAAAATGTATAAAATAAAAAATTTATCAGAATTTTATACAAGAATGCTTAATAAAGAATTTTATCGTTATGGTGAAAAGTTGCAATTTATCCACACAAAAGAAGCATTTGAAAATAATAGTAGACAATTGTTAGAGTTTGTTATGAAATATGCAGAAGTTATAAAATATGCGAATTCTAATTCAAATAGTAATTATAAATACTATGGAAAAGCACTAAGTGAAACAAGTATTATAGTAGGTAATAGTGCTATTGATGATTTATTTGATGTATTAAAAGGAAGAAAAATTATATTTCAAAAAGATTGTAATACTGAAGAAATAGAATTTACAGAAGAACAACCAGAAATAGAATTTGAATTAAAGAAAACAGAAAATAAAGATTATATAATAGTACCTAATATAGAAATTTATAAAGTAAATATTATTAAGGGAAAAGAATACAAATATATTTTAGATGATAAAAAATTATATAGATGCACAAAAGAGTTTGAAAATTCTAATTTAAAGTTATTAGAACTTTTTAGAAAAAATTATATAAATGAGGTAAAATTAGGAGAAAAAGAATTAACACAATTATTTTCTATTATTATACCAAGAGTAAAGAATGCCATAAATTTAAAAAATATGACAGAAGATAGTATAAAAAAATACATGCCAAAAGAATTGATAGTTAAAGTGTTTTTAGATTTCGACTCAAATGATTATTTAATTGCAGATGTAAGGTTTGATTATGAAGGTAATGAATTTAACCCATTAGAAGAAAATAAAAAAATTAAATTTCCAAGAAATATGTTAGAAGAAACTAATGCTTTAAATATTTTTAGACAGACTGGATTTATGTTAGAAACTAAAAATTTGAGATTTATTTTACCAGATAATGATAAAATATATGAGTTTTTAACAGAAGATATAAACTATTATATGCAACATTTTGAAGTTTTAGCAACAGATAATTTTAAAAGAAAACAGATTAAAGAAAAAAAAATTGGAGGAATAGGAGTAAAAGTCGAAAATAATTTATTATCAATTGATTTCAAAAATTTAGATATTGATATAGAAGAATTAGAAGAAATCATGTCTAAATACTCTTTAAAGAAAAAATATCATAGATTAAAAGATGGTAGTTTTATTGACTTAGAAAATAATAAAGAAGCAAAATTTTTAGAGAAATTAGTAACAGGTATGGATATTTCTTATAAAGATTTGGAAAAAGAAGAATTAAAATTACCTGTTTATAGAATTTCATATTTTAATCAACTATTAAAAGAAATAAAAGGAACTGAAATAACTAAAAATGATGAATATAAAAATATTATAAATCAATTAGATAAAGAGCAATTAGAAGAAGAAATTAAAGTACCAGAAAATTTAAATTCAGTTTTAAGATATTATCAAAAAACAGGTTTTAAGTGGTTAAAGATACTAGATAGATATCACTTTGGTGGAATATTGGCAGATGATATGGGATTACGGAAAAACTATTCAAATGTTATCAGTAATAGTTGATTATGTTCAAAATTGTAAAGATGATAAAAAGGAAAACAATAGAGCAAGTATTGTAATTTCACCAAGTTCGTTAACATTAAATTGGCAGAATGAAGCAACTAAATTTGCTAATGGGTTAAAAACAATAGTTATAAGAGGAACGCTAGAAGAGAGAAAACATCAAATTGAGCAAATAGATAAGTTTGATTTAGTTATTACTTCATATGATTTATTAAAGAGAGATATTGAACTATATCAAGAAAAAAATTATAAATTTAGATTTATAATAGCAGATGAAGCTCAATATTTAAAAAATAGTAATACTCAAAATGCAAAAGCAATAAAAAAAATAAAAGGAGATACAAAATATGCTTTAACTGGAACTCCAATTGAAAATTCTTTAGCAGAATTATGGTCGATTTTTGACTTTATTATGCCAGGATATTTGTTTACATATCGAAAATTTAAAAATATGTATGAAACTCCAATTGTAAGGGAATCTAATGAATCAGTTGTTGGAAAGCTAAAAATGCTAATAGAACCATTTATTTTAAGAAGAAGTAAAAAAGAAGTGTTAACAGAGCTTCCAGATAAGACAGTAACGGTTTTAAATAATGAAATGGGAGAAGAACAAAGAAAAATATATATAAATTATTTATTACAAGCAAAACAGGATATATCAGAAAAAATTAAATACAGTGGCTATGAGAAAAACAAAATGCAAATATTGGCAGCGCTAACAAGATTAAGGCAGATTTGTTGTCATCCAAGTTTGTTTATAAATGGATATAATGAGGGAAGTAGCAAATTGGAACAATGTATGGAAATTATTCAAGAGGGTACAAATGCAGGACATAAAATACTACTTTTTTCGGGATATACATCAATGTTTGATTTCATAGAAAAAGAATTAAAAAAAAGAAACATAAGATATTTTAAATTAACAGGTGCTACAAAAGTAGAAGATAGGATAAAATTGGTTGATGAATTTAATAATAATTCTGATATTAAGGTGTTTTTGATTTCTTTAAAAGCAGGTGGAACAGGTCTTAATTTAACTGGAGCAGATATGGTTATTCATTATGATCCATGGTGGAATATATCAACAGAAAATCAGGCTACTGATAGAGCTTATAGAATAGGTCAAAAAAATAATGTTCAAGTGTATAAATTAATTACTAAGAATTCAATTGAAGAAAAAATATATGAATTACAAGAGAAAAAGGAAGAGTTAGCTAATAATATGCTGGATACAAAAACTACATTTGTTAATAAATTATCTCAAGAGGAAATAATGAAACTATTTGAATAATATATAAATTTAGATGTTATATAAAAAAATTAATATTCTAAAAGAACTGACAAAATAGATGTGTGTAAAAACATTTATTTTGCCGGTTCTTTTATTTTATAGGAAAGTCCTACTATTTTGTTACATTAATAAACTCTAGGGAAAAAGCAAAAGAAAGGTAAAAAATGAAATAATGTAATATAAATATCAAGAAAATTTAATATAAAAGAAAAAAGCACTAGAATTCAAAAATCCCTAAGAAAAACGAATAAAGTACATAAAAACATATTTATTGACAATAAACGTATATAAAATATAATGAAAGTATAAGTGAAAAATTGAGGAAAGGAGAGTAGCGGATTGAAAGTATTAAATAAAAGAACATCAAGAACAAAAATATTAAAAATATTAATTATAACAATAGTAGTTTTTATATCTTTAATTATAAAAACAAACATAGTTCAAGCTACTACTCTTAATCCGAGCAACGGTCAAAATATAGAAATGAGAGCAGTTGAAGTCAAAAAAACAAACAATGGTGATAAACAATTAATATTTGAATTATGGGCAAATGACATAGACTTCAAGGGCTTTGATGTAAGGTTTGCATATGACGGTTCAAAATATGCACTATCTAAATTAACAACAAATGTTGAAACAGATGACGAAAATGAATATTTTGCTTTTGAGAACGAGTTTATCGAAAAACTAGATATAATTGCAATTCCATACACATCAGGAGAAGCAACAGGAATAAGAATGATAATATCATTTAATCCACCAGTAGAAGATAGCGAAAATATAAAAGATGAAACATTAATAAGTTCAGGAAAGAGTGTGTTACTAGGAAAAATGAGTTTTAAAATGAAAACAGACAATTTAGATATAACTAATTTTAAATTAATAGAAGACCAAACAACAAGTCCAACAACAGGTATAAAAATAAATACAAATATACAAGATTGTTACGAGGATCCAAGTACATTTATTTTTACAAATAAAACAGCTTCGAACAATGCAACACTGAACAATTTAATATTAAGTACAGGAACAGACGATTCTACATATAAAGAATATGATTTAACGCCAACATTCAATAAGCAAAATAAAGAATATTCGCTAGAATTAAATGAATATATAAATGAAATGAATATAGAAGCAGAAATGGCTGATGAAAAAAGTACAATGAAAATAAAAGTACCAATAAAAGACGAAGATGGTCAAACAATAATTTATAAAGAAAAAGACTTATTAAATAAAACAAAAATGCCCGTAACATTAAATAAATTAGGAGAACCAGACACTTTAATAGAAGTAATAGTTACTGCAGAAGATGGAAAAACACAAGAAACATATAAAATAAGTATACATCGACCATATGGAACTATAAAAGGCAACATAAAATATGACACTATAGAAGAAAACGAAAATCCCGATATAGACAAAACAACAGATTTAAATATATATAAAACCGGAAAATTTAACTGGGATGAACTAAAAGATATATTTGGAGAGATATATGAAAATCCAAAAACATATGATGATTTAGACCAAATAGAAAAAGATCAATATGAACAAAGTAACACAGACGGGAGCTACGAAATATATGTAATTCCAGGAACATATGATTTGCAAATAGATAAAAAAGGATTTCTAGATTGCATAATAAAGAACATAGAGGTTACAGAAAATGGGGTTATAAATTTAGAAAACAAAGTGCTTGTAGCAGGAGATATAAACAGAGACCGGAGTAATCGGACTAGAAGATATTCAAGAGCTGGTGGATCATATGGACTTAAGTGAAGGCGAAGAAGGATATGATTCTAAATATGACATCGTACAATATGGCTCAATAGGACTAGAATCACTACAATATGCTGTAACAAATACAGACCAGACAATAACAATAATAGATTATAAAGAGTAAAGGAGAAAAAATGGAAAATTTGGAAAAAACAAAAATTACAAAAATACTATCCACTATTTTAATTGTAATACTTTTAATCAATGTATTTTCACCATGTTTAAGTTTTGCAGCGTACAAGCAAGATGGACAAGATAAATACAATGTACTAAGAGTATCAGATATTACAAAAAGTTCTAGTGGAAACTATGTCTTTTATGTAGAATATGCAGCAATTGCAGATACATATATAGGATCATTTGATATTTCCTTAAGTTATGATACTAGCAAGTTTGCAACAGCAAGGAAAGATACAGGAGCAGCAAACACATCAGTAGCAAGAGTAACATATACAAATTCAGATTGCTTTACATTCCAAACAAAAACCGTAAGTAACGGAGGTATAAGAATGTTAGGTACAACTACAGATTGGTGGCGTGCTACAGATGATGGAGATTCAAGTGCTAGTTTTGGCTCAGAGCTAAGTATATTCAAAGTATATTTCTACATATTAGACCCATCACAATGGAAGCTAGATGGAAGCAAAGAAATAACATCAGATATGATTTCACTAAAGCCAACAGCATCATCACAAACAGGATATAAACAAAGAATTGCACAGGATATAGATGGAACGAGTCCAACATATATAACAAATACAAAATATTTAGCAACAGAAGGGTTCACAGAAAAAGAAAAATCAGTAAATTCAATATCAGTAAAAACAAATCCAAGCAAAACAACATATGAACACGATGACACAATAAATTTAGCAGGAGGAGTACTAAAAGTAACATATGATGATAACTCAACAGAAGATATTAGTATGACAGACTCGAATGTAAAAATTACAAAACCAACAACAGGAAAAGCTGATGTAAATAATCAAACAATAACAATAAGTTACAAAGGAAAAACAACAACACTAAAACTAAACGTAACAGACCCAGTTAAATCTTTAGCAGTAGCAACACCAATGAGTAAAGTAGAATATAATCATGGCGAAACATTTGATTTCACTGGACTAGCATTAAAGGCAACTAAAAAGAGTGGAGCAACAATAAATTTAACACCTTCAAGTAGTGGAGTAACAAAGAGTGAAACAACTGCTAATGTTAACTCGGCAAACTTCACAAAAACATCTGCAGAAGGAACAGTGCCTGTTAGCGGAATTCAAAAAATAACATTCACATATGAAGGAAAAACAACAACACAATCTGTAGCGGTAAATGATACAATATCAAGTATAGTACTAACAAAACAACCAACAAAAACAATATATAAACAAGGAGAAAACTTAGATTTAACAGGAGCAGTTGTACAAGTTACGCTAGGAAGTGGAGGAAAAGCTAACATCAATCTTCCAGATGGAAGTGTTACAGTATCTACATATAATCCATCAACTACAGGAAGTAAACAACACTTAATAGTTAAACTGGGAACAGCAACAGCTAGTGACACAATAGATGTAGAAGCATATAATTATATTTCAAAGTCAACATTAGTAAAACCTAGCAAAACATCATACAAATATGGAGAAGCACTAGACTTAAAAGCAGGGAAACTAGACTTTACATGGAAATCAGGAAATATGACAAATGCAAGTCTAACAGCTGACATGGTTAGTGGGTATAGTGCAACAAAACTAGGAACACAAACAATAACAGTTAAATATAATGCTAAATACACATTATCAGACGGAAACACTGTAACAGATACAATTACAAAAACATTTACAGTAAGTGTAGATAATGAAGCTAAATCAATAGAAATAACGCCACCAAGTAAAACACAGTATAATTACGGTTCAAAACTAGATTTAGCAGGTGGAAAAATATCAGTAAAATATGCTGATGGAACAACAGAAAATTTAACAATGACAGTAGATATGATTACAGAAGATGATGGAAGCACTGTAAACATGAGCCCAGATGTAACAAGCTTTGTTGATAACAAATATTCAAAAACACTAAAAATATCATATACAGAAGATGAAGCAACAAAAACTGTAAATTATCCAATAACAATAATTAATGATATAAAATCAATAGCAATGCACACAACACCAACAAAGACAAAATATAACGTAAATGATTTGTTAGATGTTACAAATGGCGAAATAAAAATAGTAAGAGCTGTTGGAAATCCAGAAATAAAAACTATCACAAGTAATATGGTATCAGGATTTGACTCAAGCAAAGAAAATACAAACTTACCATTAACGGTAAGTTACACAGAAAACGGAATAAGAAAAACAACAACATATAATGTATCTGTAGAAGATCAAGTAACAGCAATAAAAATAGTGCAAGCTCCAAAAACAGGTTATAAATACAATGAAGAATTAGATGTAAGCACAGGAAAAATAGAAATAACAAAAGGAAGCGGAACGACAACAATACCAATGACAGCGAGTATGGTTACAGGGTATGACAAAACAAAATTAGGAGACCAAGAATTAACAGTAACATATGGAGGAAAAACAGAAAAATACAAGGTTAATGTAAAAGACTATGTAACAGGAATAAGCATTACCCCAAATGAAATAACAGGAAAATACAATAGTGAATTACAAAATCTAATTAACGATAATAATATTATGTACACAATTACATATGCAAAAGCAGGAGCTAAAACCCCAACAGCTCTAACAGAAAGCATGGTAGCAGGATATAATAAAACAAGTGTAACAAATCAAACATTAACAGTAACATATGTAGACTCTGATGTAACAAGTGCAACAAAAACACAAACATTTAAAACAAACTTAAAAGTATCATTAAGTAATCCAACACAATCAATAGCAATAAAACAAAACCCAACAAAAACAGAATATGGATACGGAGATACAATAGATTTAAGTAACGGAAAAATAACAATAACAAAAGCAAATGGAGACACAGAAGAAAAAGCACTAACAGACAGTAGTGTAAAAGTAACAGAAACAGATGGAAGTGCAGTAGACTTAAGTAAAGTAACATTTGGAGAAGACAACACTGCAACAAAAACAATAAAAGTAACATATGACGGAAAAGACACAACATATCAAATAAAAATAACAAACAAAATAACAGGAATCAAAATGCACACAACACCAAAAGCACAATACAATGTAAATGATGCATTAGACCTAACAACAGACGGAAGCAACCCAGGAGAAATCTTAGTAACAAGACAAACAGGAACACCAAGTGTAGTAAGCATAACAGAAAGTAATGTAAAAGTTACAGGATTTGACTCAAGCAAAGAAAACACAAAATTACCACTAACAGTAAGTTACACAGAAAATGGTGAAACAAAAACAACAACATATGATGTATCAATAAAAGATACAGTAACAGCAGTAAGCATGAAAAACACACCAAAAAAAGAATACAAATACAACGAACCATTAGACTTAATTAATGGAACAATAAGTGTAACAAAAGGAAGTGGAACAAAAGACATAGCCATAACAGATAATATGGTAAGTGGATATGATCCAACAAAATTAGGAAAACAAACAATAACAATAACATACGGAGGAAAAACAACAAGTTACGAAGTAAATGTAAAAGACTATGTAACAGGAATAAGCATTAACCCAAATGCAATAACTGGAACATATAATGATGAAATAGAAAAATTAATTAATGATAATGATATTTCATATACAGTAACATATGCAAAAGCAGGAGCAAAATCCCCAGTAGCTCTAACAGAAAGCATGGTAACTGGATATAATAAAACATCATTAACAGATCAAAATTCAACAGTAACATATACAGACCAAGACACAAATAGTTATACAAATGGAAAAACATTTACAACAAACTTAAGTGTAAAACTAAAAAATGAAATATCAAAAGTTACAATAACGAAACCAACAAAAACAGAATATAATCATGGAGACCAAATAGATTTAACAGGTGGAAAGATAACAGTAACATATACAGATGGAACAACAAAAGAAGAGCCAATAACATCAGCGGTAATAACAGAAAAAGACGGTGGGTCATTAAATATGAACCCAACAATCTCAGAATACGGAAAAGACAATAAAGTAAGTAAAACATTAACTTTAAAATATACTGCAAATAACGGAATAATAGGAACAGCAAGTTACCCAATAACAATAACAAATACAATACAATCAGTTGCTATAGAGACATTACCAACAAAAGTAAAATATAATGTCAAAGAAACACTAGACACAACAGGCGGAAGATTAAAAATAACAAGAGCAACAGGAACAACAGAAACAATAGATATTACAAAAGAAATGATAAGTGGATTTGACTCAAGCAAAGAAAACACAAAATTACCACTAACAATAAGCTATACAGAAAATGGAGTTACGAAAACAACAACATTTACTATATCAGTAGAAGATCCAATAATATCTATGGAAATAAAAACAACTCCAAAAACAGAATATAAATATGGAGAACCATTAGATTTAAGTAATGGAATAATAACAATTGTGAGACCAAGCGGACCAGAAGAAAAACAAATTACAGAAGAAATGGTAACAGGATATGAACCTACAAAAATAGGAGAACAAGAGTTAACAATAAAATATGGCGGACAAGAATTAAAATATAAAGTAAATGTAAAAGATTATATAACAGGAATTATACTAACACCACCAACAAAAGTAAAATACGAATATGGTGAGGCTTTAGACCTAACAGGAGGAAATATTCAAGAAGTTATGGCTAGTGGAACAACTACTTCCCAAGTAGCACTTACAAACAGCCAAATAACAATAAGTGGATATAACCCAAAACAAGAAGGAGCACAAACTATAGATGTTATATACAAGGGACAAAAAGAACAATTTGGTGTTATAGTAGAAAACAATATACAATCAATCATAATGAAAAACACTCCAAAAACAGAATATAAATATGGAGAACCACTAAATATAGCAGGAGGAACAATAGAAACAATAAGAAGTAATGGAGCAAAAGAAACAATAAATATAACAACAAGTATGGTAACAGGATACAATCCTAATAAAATAGGAAAACAAAAAATAACAGTTACATATAAAGATAAAACAACTTCATATGAAGTAGACGTAAAAGACTATATTGAAGATATTGATATTGTAAAACCAAATAAACTAGTATATAAAATAGGTGAAAAAATTGATTTGACAGACGGAAAAGTAAAACCAATAATGGCAAGTAAAACAGCTACAACCCCAGTAGCGATGACAAATTCCGAAGTACAAATAGAAGGATTTGATACAAGTACAGAAGGTGCAAAAACAATTAAAGTAACTTATAAAGGCTATACGAAATCATTTGGAATTACAGTAATTAACCAAACAAGTAGTATGACAATAAAAACATTACCAAATAAATTAGAATACAAATATGGAGAACAATTAGATTTAACAGGAGGAACAATTGAATTCAAACAAGGCAATGAAACAAAAATACTAAATATAACAAAAGATATGGTCACAGGATATAATTCTAAAAAGATTGGAAACCAAACATTAACAGTAACATACGAAGGTCTTACTCAAGAATTCATAGTTAATGTAAAAGATTACATAACAAAATTGAAACTTGAAAAACCAGAAAAAACAGATTATGAATATGGAGAAAATTTAGATTTAACTGGAGGAACGATATCAATAATAACAGCAAGTGGAAAAGTAGATGAAAAGACCGATATGACAGCATCAATGATATCAGGATATGATAAAACAAAAGAAGGAACACAAACAATTACAGTAGAATACAAAGGTTTACAAGGAAAATTCCAAGTAAGCGTAAAAGATAAAATAAAAGCAATATCATTAAATAATGAGCCAAACAAAGTTAATTATAAAAATGGTGAGGCATTAGATATAACAGGAGCAACAATAGATATAATTAAATCAAGTGGAATAAATACTATTCCGGTAACATACGAAATGATCTCAGGATATAATCCCCAAAATTCTGGATTACAAGTTGTTACAATAACATACAAAGGATTTAAAACAAAATTCTTAGTATTAGTAGCTGAAAAAGAAGAAGTTAAAGAACCAGAGCGAGAAGAGATAAAAGAAGAACCAAAACAGGAAGAAATAAAACAAGAAGAGCCAAAAACAGAAATAATAAAAACAGTTACAAAGAATAAAACAATAATAATTAATAATGATACAAAAGAAGACAAAGAAGAACAACCAACAGAAGAAAAAGTTGAAGCCCCAATCAACGAAGAAAATAATCAAAAGCCTAATACTGAATCAACAGAAGAAAAGGAAACAGCAACACTAGGAGTAGAAGATGAAAAAGTAAAAGGAAACAAACAAATAGCAACAGCTATTGGAATAGCAGGACTAATACTTTTACTACTATTACTATTATTTAAGCGTAATGTTAAGATTTATGTAGAAGAAGACGGAGAATTTGTATTAGGTGGAATAGATAAGCTAACGAAAAAACATCCAGAATTAAATATTGACGAATATTTAGATGGAGAAACTTATCCAAATAAAGTAAAAATACATTTAAGTGACACAATAAGTGAAAAACTAGACGGAAAAGAGATCAAAATAAAACACAGAGGAAAAATAATAAAAATAAAAATAGATTATGATGATAAACCATATGAAATTATATTAAAATAGATTATGATGATAGACTATATGAAATTATATTAAAATAGATTGTCAGCGCGCATACAAAATTTCCTAAATCTTCATTTTAGGCGCGCAAAATGAAGAAAAGGAAATTTTGTAGACAATCTAATATAAATAAAAAATATTAAATAATTATGTATATAAATTTTAAAAATCCCCATAAAAAGGTTTATTAAGCATACAAAAATTAAAAAAAAACTGTAAAAAGTTTTATTAAACATGTCACAATTTTAAAAAAAGCCTATAAAAAGGCTTATTAAGCATGCTTAAAAAAGTATTTACTTTTATTTTTAAAAGTGATAAAATAAAAAAAACAAAAGAGGAGCGTAAAAAATGAAGGTAAATAAAAAATTTAGAAAAATAATAAAAAAGATAATTAAACCATACAATTTAGCAATATTTGGATGCATTATACTTATTTCAGTATCAATGTTTGTAATATTTAAACCAGATAAGAATAATACATCTACAGAAAATAGTAAAGATTCAAACACAAAAACAGAAATTATAAAAAGTGATGAAAAAGAAATAACAGAAGAAAAAGCAAGAAAATTAGCCAAAAAACAATTTAAAAAATTGGGTGAAAAGAATATAAAAGAAAATGAGCTAAATGTTGAAAAAATCCAAAGAAAAGGTGAAGATTATTACTATATTACTTCAGAGAAAAACACATTGGAAATAAAAATAGACAGTGGTAAAATAACAAGAGTAAATAGTGTAGCAGTTGAATGATTTTAAGAACTATAACATTGACAAAAAGTGTGTATAGACATAAAAAGTTCAATGGAGAAGAAATATAAAATAATATTTTTAGAGCAATATTTATAACAATATTGCTCTTTTTCCATTCATTCCCTAAGCAAAAAATAAAAAACTAATAAAATATGAAATATAAATTTAAATAAAATGACAAAAAAGTAACTAAAAATTTCAAAAGCCCTATATCCCTAATAATATATAAATAATAAAATTGTAATATATAAATATCTATAGTTGTAAAAAATAAAAAAAATAATTAAAATAAATATATTATAAAAATTAAAAAACGAAAAACGAGAAACGAAAAAGAAGGGAGGAAAAGAGCCGTGAAGTTAAGCAAAAAATTTAGCAGAAAAATAAAAAGCAAAATAATGGCAACACTTTGCACAATAACAGCAATATGCACAATAGTAGCAACAGACAAAGTAGTAAACAAACAAAACAGCTTAGTACAGTACATTGCCAAAGAAATAAGCACATTAACTGACACAATAGGCTCAGAAACTCCTTCTACAACAAGTGAAGTTCAAAAAGATCGTGTGGATATTTGTGTTTCTACAACAGGTAATGACGAAACAGGAGATGGAACAAAAGATAAACCATATGCAACATTAGCAAAAGCAATAAATATGGCCGGAAGTGGACAATCAATTTATGTAATGGCCGGAACATATAAATTAAAACCAATGACTTTAAGCAGTTATACAGAGCCAGGAATATATGACCAAGGAAAAGCATTAGAAATATTTGGAGATAATGAAAAAACAATACTTGAATATGATGGATCAGAAACAACCAAAAGGGATGGAGCAGCATTTCAGATAACAAATAAAAATACACTTGTAAGAAATTTAACATATGTATATTATCCAAAATCAGGAAGTAATTATCAAAGGTCAATATTTAGATGGTGTGATGGAAGAGTAGAAAATGTATTTTTCAGAATATGTGGGACAAATAGTGCATCATATTTATATTACAATGGTGGAGGAAGTTTAAGAGTTAAAAATTGTACATTTTTCCATGATACAGGAAGTTTTGAAAAAAGATATTCAGGTAGTGCGACATTTACAAATATTGCGACAAATGTAGCAACAGATGGAACAGAAACAAACGTTATAGTAGACAGCTTTGGAACAAAAGAAACAGAATTAGCAGATTTAATAAACAATAGTAAAACAAACGAAAACTTTACAGAAAATTCAGTAGGAGTATATTATGGGGAATACTCTTGGAATAATAGTCATAATTTATTTTTTATAAAAGATTATAAATTAAACTACAGAAACACATTTATAAAAATTGGTGAAACTTTAAAAACTGAAATAATTGATCCAACAGGAGAAAACATAAAACAAAGTGATTGGACATGGACATCATCAAATGAGGATGTAGCAACAGTTGATAGTAAAGGGAATGTAGTAGGAAAAGGACTTGGACATGCAACAATAACAGCCTATAATCAAAAAACAGGGTATAAAGCAAAAGCAATAGTAAACGTATACAGAAACAAAGAAGGAGCAATAACAACACCACAAATAGAAGAAGGAGAAGGCTTTACATTAATTTTAAAAGAAGATGGAACAGTTTGGGCAGTAGGCAGAAATGATATAGGAACATGTGCACAAGGAGATACAACAAACAGAACTACACCAGTACAAATAAAAATAAATGCAAGTACATATTTAACAAATGTAGTAAAAATAGCAGCAATACGTGCACAAGCAATGGCTTTAACAAGTGATGGAGAAGTATATACATGGGGATATAATGACTATGGTGTTTTAGGATTAGGAGATACAACAACAAGAAAATATGCAACAAAAGTTAAAGGCGTAGGTGGAAATGGATATTTAGAAAATATCATAGATATATCTATTGGACACACAACAGCAATTGTAGTTGATAAAAACGGAGACCTATATGCATGGGGAAATGGACAAGATTATGAACTTTTAGAAAATGAAACATCATATACACCTGTTAAATTAAGCAAAATTTCTAATTTTATATGTGCAAATGTAGGATATGGCGTAATTGGAGCAATAAAAGCAAATGGTGAAACATGGACATGGGGATATAATAAATACGGAGAAATTGGATATGCGCCAATAACAACAACTAGTTCTACAGAAACGTGCTTATCAAACGAAATAAATGAAATTAAATTTAATGGATATAGTGGATATATTTTAAAAGAAGATGGAACAATTTGGTCATCTGGATTAAACAATTATGGACAATTAGGATTAGGTGACACAACCAATAGAACAACATTTACACAAATAAAAGATAAAGATGGAAATGTATTAAAAGCAAAAACAATAAAAGCAGGATCAAGAAACCTTCAATTTATTGGAACAGATGGTAAAACATATGTAACAGGATATAATGGAAAAGGACAAATTGGAGACCAAACAACAACAAGTGCAAAATACCCAAAAGTAATGACATATGAAGATGGAACAGAAGTAACAGATGCTATAGCAATAGCACCAGGAACGTGCTATTCAGACTCAAATTCAAGAAATAATGTGATTTTAAGAAAAGATGGCTCAATTTGGATTGCAGGTGAAAACACATATGGACAAATAGGAAATGGAACAACATCAAATTCAAATAAATTAATAAAAATGGGAGAAGAAAATGTTCAATTAAATGCAAGAAATGAATACATAAAAATAGGAGATACACTAGATATTGATGTACAAGGAATGGAAAAATTCAATGTATTCATTACAGAAAAAATAAATCAAAGTGATTGGACATGGACATCATCAAACGAAGATGTAGCAACAGTAAACAGCAATGGTGTAGTTACAGGAACAGGAATAGGGTATACAACAATAACAGCATATAATTCAAAAGAAAACTTAAAAGGAAAAGTAATAATCAATGTATACAATAACAAAGAAGGAGCAATAACAAAACCACAAGTTGAAGTTGCATTAGATAGTACAATTATATTAAAAGAAGATGGAACAGTATGGGCAACAGGAAGAAACCATTATGGACAATTAGGAAATGGAACAACAACAGATAGTAACAAACCAGTACAAGTAAAAATAGATGAAAATACATACTTAACAAATGTAAGAAAAATATCAACATCAAATTACTATACTGTGGCATTAACAACTAATGGAGAAGTATATGCATGGGGAGATAATGGAAGTGAACAACTAGGACAAGGAAATAGCAAAGTTTTATATGCAACAAAAATAAAAAATCAAGATGGAACAGGACCACTACAAAATATTGTTGATGTAATTGCAAACCATTCAAATACATTATACTTAGATAATGACGGAGGATTATATATTTGCGGTTACACAGACACGACTTTATATTTAGGAAAAACAGCAAGTACAAAAGGTGTTACATATTTAGGACAACAAAATGCAATAAAAATAACAGGAGGATATCAAACTGTAGGAATAGTTACATCAAGTGGAAAAGCAATAGCATGGGGTAAAAATTCATATGGAGTATTAGGAAATGGAACAACAACAGATAATATAATAAGTAAAGTAACAATAGGCGAAGATGTAGATGACTTTAAATTAACATGCTATAGCGGTATGTTCCTAAAAGACAATGGAAAAGTATATTCAGCAGGTCTAAATAATTATGGACAACTTGGAATAGGCAACACAACAAGCAAATCAACATATACAGAAATTAGTATAGATACAGAATCAAAAATAAAATATATTGCACCTGGTGGTAATACATCTGCAATAATGACATCAGATGGAAAAGTATATGAAACAGGATATAACCAAAAAGGACAATTAAGTGATGGAACAACAACAAATTCTAACAAATTTAAATTATTATTAAATAATGACAATACAGAAGTAACAGATACATTAGTAATACCAGAAAAAATAGGTGATGCAACAAATGTAAAACATACACTTTTTGCATTAATAAGAAATGATGGATCAATATGGACAGTAGGAGAAAATACATATGGACAACTAGGAAATGGAACAACATTAAATGCAACATACTTAACAAAAGTAGGAGCAGATGAGGTAAAATTAAATGTAAGAAATGAATACATAAAAATAGGCAATAAATTAGAAATAAAAGCAACAGAAGGTGAAAGCATAAATGCATTTATTCAAGATTCATCAAACAAAGAAAGTTGGACATGGACATCATCAAATGAAGATGTAGCAACAATAGACAACAATGGAACAGTTACAGGAAAAACAATAGGATACACAACAATAACAGGGTACAACACAAAAACAGCTGCAACGGCTAAAGCTATAATAAACGTATATAGCAATAAAGAAGGAGCAATAACAAGACCACAAATAGAAGTAGGACCAGAATACACAATTACATTAAAAGAAGACGGAACAGTATGGGCAACAGGTAAAAACGATTGTGGTCAATTAGGAAATGGAACAACAACAAATAGCAACAAACCAGTACAAGTAAAAATAGATGAAAACACATACTTAACAAATGTAAGAAAAATATCAACATCAAATTTATTCACTGTAGCACTAACAACAAATGGTGAAGCATATGCATGGGGATATAATCCAAAAGGTCAACTAGGACAAGGTACTACAAGCAATGTACTTTATGCAACAAAAGTAAAAAATCAAGATGGAACAGGATATGTACAAAATATTATTGATGTAATTGCAAACCACTCAGATACAATGTACTTAGACAAAGATGGTGGAATATATATTTGTGGTTACTCAAATAGCACTCTATTTTTAGGACAAACAGCAAGTACCAAAGGCGTTACATATTTAGGACAAAAAAATGCAATAAAAATAACAGGAGGATATTATAATGCTGGGCTAATTACAGCAAGTGGAAAAGCAATAGCATGGGGACAAAACGACTATGGAGCATTTGGAAATGGAACAACATCAAGTAATGAAACATTAATAGGGGAAAATATTAATGACTTTAAATTAGCAGCTTATGGTAGTGTAATTTTAAGAGAAAATGGAAAAGCATATATTACTGGATATAATGGAAATGGACAACTTGGAATAGGAAATACAACAACTCAAACAAAATTTACCGAAATTAGCATAGACACAAAAGCAAAAATAAAATACGTTACAACTGGTGGAAATAATTCCGCAGTAATGACATCAGATGGAAAAGTATATGTAACAGGATATAATGCCAAAGGACATCTAAGTAATGGAACAACAACAAATTCTACCAAATTCATACCACTTTTAAACAATGATAATACAGAAGTAACAGATGCACTAGTAATGCCAGAAAAAATATTGGATTCAGACACAGCATATTATCCATCAGTTTTTTCAATAATTAGAAAAGATGGAACAGTATGGTCAGCAGGTAATAACACTTATGGTCAATTAGGAAATAGCACAAATATAAATTCAAAATATTTAACACAAGTTGGTATAAATGACGTACAATTAAATGCCAAAAACGAATACATTAAAATAGGAGAAAAATTTGATATAGATGTAATAAGTGCAGTAAATTTCAATGTATTTGTAAAAGAAAAGCCAGTTCAAAGTGATTGGAAATGGACTTCATCAAATGAAGATGTAGCAACAATAGAAGAAAATGGAACAGTAACAGGAAAAACAATAGGATATACAACAATTACAGGATATAATTCAAAAACAGGACTAAAAGCAAAAGCAATAATAAATGTATATAGCAATAAAACAGGAGCAATAACAGTTCCTGCAGTAGGGCAAGGATATGGAAACACAGTAATCTTAAAAGAAGATGGAACGGTATGGGCAACAGGAAAAAATGAATATGGACCACTAGGAAATGGAACAACAACAGATAGTAAAAAACCAGTACAAGTAAAAATAGATGAGAATACATATCTAGAAAACGTAATAAAAATTGACACAGCCAATAGAACAACAATTGCGTTAACAAAAACAGGAGAAGTATACGCATGGGGAAGAAATTACTCTGGTGAACTAGGAGTAGGAGACAAAAATGTCAGAAGTTATGCAACAAAAGTTAAAGGAATTAATGGAAACGGATATTTAGAAAACATTATAGATGTTGCAAATGGAGAATCAAATGCATATGCAATAGACAAAAATGGAAATGTATATGGATGGGGAAATGGAGGCTACAATCAAATTGATGATACAACAACTGCAAAATTATATCCAACAAAGATGAGTGATTGCACAGATGCAATATCTGTAAGTGCAGGAGATTGCTTTATGGCAGTTATGCAATCAAATTCAAATACACTTGAAAGAGGATATAATAGGTATGGACAACGAGGAAATGGAACTACAGCAGATACTCCAACAGGAACATGCATAGTAGGAAATGATATAAATAAAATATGTGCAGGAAATGATTCAACATTAATAATTAAAGAAGATGGAACGGTGTGGACATCTGGTAGAAATCAATATGGTGAATTAGGTGTAGGAGATACATCAAACAGAACATCATTTACAAAATTAACATTAGAAGATGGAACAGAAATAAAAGCAAAATATGGGGAACTAAATGCAAATATAACAACAATATTAGGCAAAGACGGAAAAGTATATGCAATGGGATATAATGGATATGGACAATTAAGTAATGGAACAACAACAAATTCATTAAAACTAAAACCAATGCTAAATTCAGATGGTACAGAAGTAACAGATGCAATGTTAATTAAAGTAGGCGAAATGTCTGATCCAGATATAAATACAGGAATAATAAAAAAAGATGGAACTATCTGGGTATCAGGAAATAATACATATGGACAAATAGGAAACGGAACAACATCATCAGCAAAATATTTTACACAAGTTGGTATAAATGACGTACAATTAAATGCCAAAAACGAATACATTAAAATAGGAGAAAAATTTGATATAGATGTCATAAGTGCAGCAAATTTCAATGTATTTGTAAAAGAAAAGCCAGTCCAAAGTGATTGGAAATGGACTTCATCAAACGAAGATGTAGCTACAATAGATGAAAATGGTGTTGCAATAGGTAAAACATTAGGTTATACTACAATAACAGGATACAACTCAAAAAATGGACTAAAAGCAAAAGCAATAATAAATATATATAGAAACCAAGAAGGAGCAATTACAGTTCCAGTAGTAGGACAAGGATATGGAAATACAATTACACTAAAAGAAGATGGAACTGTATGGGCAACAGGAAAAAATGATTATGGACAATTAGGAGTTGGAGATACAACAAATAGAAATACATCAGTACAAGTAAAAATAGATGAAAATACTTATTTGAAAAATGTAATAAAAATAGATGTAACAGACGATTCAACAATTGCATTAACAAAAACAGGTGAAGTATATGCATGGGGAAAAAATGAAAATGGAGAACTAGGTGTAGGAGACAAGACATATAGAAGTTATGCAACAAGAGTAAAAGAAATTGATGGAAACGGATATTTAGAAAACATTATAGATATTGCAAGTGGAGAAGCAAATGGATATGCAATAGACAAAAATGGAAATGTATATGGCTGGGGATACGGAGGCTACAATCAAATTGATGATACAGCAACATCAAAAGTGTATCCTACAAAAATGAGTGACTGTACAGATGCAATATCAGTAAGTGCAGGGGATTGCTTTATGGCAGTTATGCAATCAAATTCAAATACACTTGAAAGAGGATATAACAATTATGGCCAATCAGGAGATGGGAATACAACAAGTGCACCATCAGGAACACGCAAAGTTGGAAATGACATAAACAAAATATGTGCAGGAAATGATTCAACGTTAATAATCAAAGAAGATGGAACAGTATGGACAGCAGGTAGAAATAGATATGGAGAATTAGGCGTAGGAGATACATCAAACAGAACAACGTATACAAAATTAACATTAGAAGATGGAACAGAAATAAAAGCAAAATATGGAGAATTAAATTCAAGTATAACTACAATATTAGGTAAAGACGGAAAAGTATATACAACAGGATATAATGGATATGGACAATTAAGTAATGGAACAACAACAAATTTAACAAAATTAAAACCAATGCTAAATGAAGATGGAACAGAAGTAACAGATGCAATATTAATTAAAACTGGCGAAATGTCTGATGCAGATAGAAACACTGGCATAGTAAGAAAAGATGGAACTGTATGGGTATCAGGTGATAACACATATGGACAAATAGGAAACTCAGGAAATACAAGTGCAACATATTTGAGCAAAATGGGAGATGGATTCCTAAACTATCCAGAAAAAGTGATAACAGTAGGGGTAGATAAGAGCCAAAAAATAAATCCATTATTATTCAATATTCAAGACGATATGAATGTATATACAGACAGTACAACAAAAGTAGGAACACTAAATTACGAAATAGAAGACTCTAACGTTGCAGAATTAACAACTCTAGGAATGATAACAGGAAAACAACAAGGAATTACAAAAATAAAAGTAACAGACACATCAACAAAAAGAACAACAAGCATCTGGGTAAAAGTTGTAAACGATAGTAATATACAGGTAAGTTTAGGATATAAATTTTCATTAGCACTAAAACAAGACGGAACAGTATGGAGTTGGGGACAGAATAATGATGGAGAACTAGGTTTAGGAAACACAACAGAATACTCTGAACCACAACAAATAACAGATATAAAGGAAAAAATAACAGATGTAAAAACAGGATATTACCACAGTATTGCTTTAACAGAAAAAGGTGAAGTATACACATGGGGATATAATGGTAATGGTCAATTAGGAAATGGAACAAGAGAAGATTCTCTAGTACCTGTAAAAGTTACAGGATTAAAAAATGTAACAAAAGTAAATGCATACAAATATATGACAATAGCATTAACACAAAATGGCGAAGTATACGCTTGGGGAAGTGGATATGGTGCAAAACCTGTAAAACTAAACTTTACAAGAAAAATTATAGATGTTTCTGGTAACTTAGTATTAGCAGAAAATAGAAAAGCATATAACCTAGATGAAACAAAATCATATGGAAAAGACTTAATAAAAGTAGTAGCAGGATATAATCATTATTTAGGATTAACTTCAGATGGAGAAGTGTATGCATGGGGAAGTAACTCATATGGTCAACTAGGAAATGGAAATAACACATCATCATCGACTGCGGTAAAAGTAGTAACACCAGATGGAAAATCAAATATGACTAATATAGTAGATATATCAGCAGGGGATAGTTATTCAATAATCACAGATAAAGACGGTAAGGTATACACATTTGGATACTATGGTGACTACAGAACTGCAAATACAGTACATTCAAATAAACCAGTGGAGATACAAGACTTATACAAAACAGAACTAGTAGCAGCATCAGAAGGTGGACACACTGCAATAGTAGACTGGGATGGAAACGTATACACAGTTGGATTAAATGATTATGGACAACTAGGACTAAAAGACACAACAACAAGAAGTAAATTTGAAAAAATAGGTGAACTAGAAATATCATGTGAACCAGCAAGAATAACATTAAATGTTGGAGAAAGTAAAGATATAAGTCTAGCATTAAGTAGTTCATTTAATTTAAAAAATAACAAACAAGCATCAGGAGAAGTAAACAAAACAATAGAAAACGAAACAATCGCTTCACTTGCAGGAAACACAGTAACAGGAAATGCAATAGGAAAAACAATGCTAAATGCTACATACGAAGGGATAATAGGAACATTAAACACAGAAATACAAAAATTTAACAAAAATGTGGAAGTAGAAGTATTACCAAAAGACGGAAAAGTAACACCAAAAGTTGAAGCAGGAGATGGCTTTACAGTTGAATTAAAAGCAGACGGAACAGTATGGAGCCATGGACAAAATCAATATGGACAACTAGGAGTAGGAGATACAAACTCATATAATGAACCACAAAAAGTAAAAATTATAAAAAACACAATAAAAAACGAAGACGGAAGCAAAACAGAAATAGAAGACACAATAAAAGACATATCAGTAGGTAACTATCATGTATTGGCTTTAAGCGAAACAGGAAAAGTATATGCATGGGGATATGGAGAAAAAGGACAATTAGGAACAGGAAGCGGATATAGCAATGAAGAGCCAGTAGTTGTAAAAGATATATACAGAAAACAATTACAAGACATTGTAAAAGTAGAAGCTGGAGAAAATGTAAGTTTTGCAATAACATCAAAAGGAAAAGTATACGCTTGGGGAAACGGATACTCATCAAGAGCACAATTGCTAGACTTACCAGAAAATGCAGTAGATATAACATCAAAATATGTATTAACAGGAGACGGAAAAGTATACAACATTTCAACAAAAGAACAATTACCTATAGTTGGAAAAATAGTAGACTTAGACGAAGGAACAAACCATACTGTAATGCTTACAAATGATGGAAAAGCATATGCAATAGGTGACAATACATATGGACAACTATCAAACGGAAACAATGTACCAAGTGAGACATCTCCTGTAGCAGTTAGAAAAGGTAGCGAAAATATATTTACAGGAATAAAAGAAATTAAAGCAGGAGACAAAACAACTGTAATAGTTACAACAGACGGAAAATTATATGCCTGTGGAATGAATGACAACAATGAGTTAGGAATAGAAAACAAAGAAATACTAGATGTAAACACACCACAAGAAAATAAAAATATTGAAAATGTAATTTTTGCAAACATAGGAACAAACCATGTAGTAGCAATAAAAGAAGATGGGGAAGTAGATGCATTTGGATATGGAAAAAATGGTGAGTTAGGAAGCAGAAACGACAAAAATAGCATAATACCAGTAATGGTAGGAAAAGATATAATAAGAACAAATACAAACAATGTTACACTAAAAGTAAACCAAGGAACAACAATAGAAGGATATGTAGATTACTTTAATATCTTTAATAATGATATTAAGAATATAAATTACACATCAAAAGATACATCAGTGGCAACATTAGAAGATATACAAGAAAATGACGTTAATGATGAAACACAAAACGAAAGCAAAAAATTCAAAATAAGATTATCTGGTAAAAAGACAGGAACTACAATAGTTACTGCAAATCAAGAAAATACAGATAATATAGGAGTAATCCAAGTAGAAGTTGTGCCAGAAACAGAAAATGAAATTACAATATCACCAAATGTAATTACAAACGGAAGTCACACTATAAGTTTAAGGGTAGACGGAAAAGTATTTACATGGGGAGATAATACATATGGACAATTAGGAAATGGGACAGTAAAAACAAGTGATGAACCAGTAGAAGTAACATTCCCAGAAGGAACAATTATTACACAAATAGCAGCAGGAGAAAATCACAATGTAGCTTTAGACAGTAATGGAAATGTATGGACATGGGGTAGAAACAATAACTATCAAATAGGAAATACAAGAGCAAACCAATATACACCATACAAAGTAAGTAATTTACCAAAAGTTATAAAAATATCTGCAGGAAACAACAACACAATGGTAATTACAGAAAACAACGAACTATATGCATGGGGATTAAACGCATATGGTGACTTAGGATTAGGAACATATACAAATAAAGTATTGCCAAAAAAAGTAAAAGGAATACACGACATAATTGACATATCAGGTGGAAAGAGCCATTATATTGCCCTTAACAGAGCAGGAGAAGTATTTGTAACAGGATCAAATCTATATGGACAATTAGGAATCGGAGACAACGAAATAGGCAAAATAAATGAATTCCAAAAAGTAGAGATAAAAGACAAAATAGGAACAATAGATGCAGGAGATATCTCAAATATAGCAACAACAGTAGATGGATATGTATATACTTGGGGAGGTAACACATATTCAACATTAGGAACAGGAGACAAAGAAAACAAGAATGTTCCAACAAAACTAAAAGATGTTAAAAATATAAGACAAGCATTAACAGGAAAGACACATACAATCTTAAGAGATGGAAACAACAACGTATATGTAACAGGAACAAACTCTAATGGTCAATTAGGTTTAGGAACAACAGAAAATAAAACTACATTTGAACAAAATACTTTAATAAATAATGTAATAAGAGTATCTGCAGGAGATACATACACAGCATTCCTAAAAGAAGATGGTTCAGTATGGGCATGTGGAGATTATAACCACGGAGACAAAGAAAAGAAGAGCAGAACAAAATCAGAAGAACCAATTTTAGTAGGAAGTGACACATCATCACTAGATACAATGGAAATTGTAATAGTAAAAAGTGAAGTACAATCAATATTAGCAAATGCAAAATTCAAATTCAACTTAATTTATATAGAACAAAACGACAAGAGTGATTTTGAATACACAAGTTATAATAATGACATAGCAAAAATTGACGAAGAAGGAAATGTGTTAGGTATACGTGAAGGAACAACATGGGTAAAAGTAAAAGACAAAAAGACAGGAAAAGAAGGTGTAGCAATAATAAGAGTTGTAGACAACAATATAGAATATAATACACATGTAGCTCCAAACGCTGTTTCAGGAAAGAACTATGCACTAGGGTTAAAAGAAGATGGAACAATATGGACATGGGGATATGATGCAAGTGGACTTGCAGATTCTAATGTACCAGTAAGTACAAATGTTATATCAACATATAACTCAATAAGTGCCGGAAAGAACTATGCATTAGCAACAAGAAAAGACGGCACTGCATGGGCAATAGGTAGCAACAATTATGGACAATTAGGAATAGGAAGTTACGAAAGCAAAGCAAAATTAGTTCAAATAGAAGGCTTAACAGATATAACATCAATTTCAGCAGGTGAAACACACTCTATAGCGTTAGACAGTTATGGAACTGTATATGGATGGGGTTCAAATGCAAATGGAGAGCTATCATCAAAATACATAGGAAAAGACACAAGCAAACCAGTAGTAATATCTATGCCAAGAGACACTATTATACAAATTTCTGCAGGAAAAGGTGAATCTGCATTTGTAACAACAAATGGACAAGTATATGGAATGGGAAAAATATTAAATGGATATATCCCAGGAGTAACAAATGCAGTAAAAGTAGAAGTAGGAACAAACTATTTACTAATTTTAAGAGCAGATGGAACTATTTATAAATATAAAGATGGACAACTTACACAAGTTTCAAACATCAAAAATGCAATTGATATATCTGTTCAAAATAACGTAAATATGTATCAAAGTGTAGACGAAAAAGCATACACATGGGGAGAAAATATAAATGGACAATTAGGATTAAACTCTACAGAAGAAGTTTTAAATCCTACACAAGTTTTAGAAAATGGAACTAATGTATTTAGAATAGGAGCAGGATATAACAACACATTTATAATTTCAAATACTGGATTTATATATTCTGCAGGAGATAACAAACGTGGAGAACTTGGAAATGGAACAAGTGAAAATGACCAAAGTACAACGAAATACAATAGTCTAGTACATACATTAGTTGGAGACAGAAACTTTGAAATAGATCCAGAAAACAATACTTTAGAGATTAATGAAATAGAAGATATTAATATAAAAGCAAAAACATTTAATGTATTTGGAGACAAAAACAAAGAATTAGATGAATATAAATGGGATGCAGAAAATACTGCTATCTTGTCAATCCTAGAAAATGGAAAAGTTCAAGGTGCAAGTCTTGGAACAACACAACTTATAGTTACAGATAAAGTAACAGGAGAAGAAAAAAAGGGAACAAGAGCAGTTGTGCCTGTAGATACAGACAGAATAGAAAGTATAACAGCAACAGGAGCAGAAGCAGAAGTTACAGAAGCCTTTAAATACAAAGCAAAAGTTCCAGTAGACGAAGACACTACAAAATCACAAGTACAAATAAAAACAAAACTTGGAACAGACCAAATTAGTATAGACAACGGAGCAACATGGGAAAAAGGAATAATTACAAAAGAAATAGACATTTTAAATAATGAAACAGAAGTACCATTTATAGTAAAAACAGAAGCAGGAAATGAAGTAAATTACACACTAACAATAGTAAGAGTTAGCAATGACAATAGCATAAAAAATGTAACAATACAAAAAGCAGATGTTGGAGCAGAAGAACAAATAACAGAAAACGAAAGCAAAATATATGAGACTATAGTTCCAAGTACAGGTGAAAATGTTGTAAAAGTTACAACAAACCATGAAAAAGCATATGTAAGCATAGATGGACAAGCAAAAGAAGAACATGAGCAAACATATACATTTGAAATGGAAGAACCAGTAAAAGAAATACCATTAAAAATAACATCTGAATCAGGCAAAGAAGAAACATATACATTAAAAGTATATACAAAAGAATATCTTGCAACATTAAACAAAGTAATGGTAAATGGAAAAGAAGCAAAAAAGATAGATGATAAAAACTATGAAGCAGTTATAACAGACGAAATAGATTTAGCATCTATAGAAGCAATAGCAAACTTTACTACTTCAAAAGTTGGAATAAATGGTGGAGAAAAACAAGAATGTACAATAAAAGAAGACATACAAACAGTATTAGATTCAACATCAGCAACAATACAAGTAGAAAGTGAAGATGGTTCAATACAAAATGAATATACATTAACAATAAAAAAACAAAGAACAAACAGCAAAATACAAGAATTACAAGTAGAAGGAAAAACTATAAAAGAAATAAATAATGTATATACAGCATATGTGAGTACAGGTGTAAACAATGCAATGGTAAAAATAACAACCAAAAATGCAGAAGACACGATTTTTCTTGCAGACTTTACAGAAGAAAAATCAACATTAGAAAAAAGTGTAGAAGTAAATGCAGAAACAAATGCATATAAAATCCAAATAAAAAACAATGAAACAGGAAGAAACGAAAAATATACGTTAATTATAAAACGTGGAGACACAGAAGTAGGATTAAAAGATATTTTTGCAGTAAACGAAACAACAATAAGAGAAGCAGAAAAAGTTGAGGATACAAAATATGAAATAAGAGTTTTAAGCACATATACATCTACAAATTTAACAATAAACTGTATAAATACTGAAAGTAAGATAGCTGTAGGACAAGAAAATATAGATGCAGGAAATTACCAAATTGGAACAAGCACACAAACAATATCATTAACAGAAAAAGAAACTACAGTCCCAATAAAAGTAATTACTGCAGACGGTGGAAAGGAAAAAGAATACACTGTAAATATTATTAGAAGTTCAGATGATGCAGAATTAAACGAAGTTGCAATAAATGAATTATTAGGAAATAATGATATTCCAGCAGAAATTTCAAAAACAGAAGAAAACACATATGAAGTACAATTACAAAATGCAGTAACAACCTTAAAAATAAAAGCAACAGCAGTAAATGAGAACACTAATGTAAAAATAGGAGAAAACGAATATTCATTAAAAGAAGCAACAAAAGAAATAACATTAGATTCAAGTTTAACAGAAGCTATAATAACTGTAAAAACTGAATATGGAACAGAAAAACAATACACATTAAAAATAAACACATTACCAGCAGAAACAGGATTAAAAGAAGTTACAGTAGGAAATGAGTCAGCAAGTTATAATTCAATAAAAGGAAGATATGAAATAAAAGTCGACAATGAATTATCTTCATATGATATAATTGCAAAATCAACAGATGATTTAGCAAATATAACACTAGGAATAAAAGCTGGAGATGTTACAAAAGTAGGAACAGTAGAAGCAACAGAAAATAAATCAGGAAAAGAAACAATTGTACCAATTACAGTAACAGCACAAAATGGAATTGAAAGTAGTACATATGATCTTGCTATTATAGAAAAATCAAGCATTGCAAATATAGGAACAGTTCAAGTAAATGGTCAAGAAATAGAACCAGACGAAAATGGAAACTATACAGCAAATGTTAAATCAACAATTACAGATGCACAAATAATGGTTGAATCACAAAATGACAATGCAAAAGTAACAGTTGATAGCGAAACACAAGACACAAACCAAGTAACAATAAAAAGAAAAATAACAGAAGACAAAACTGAATATACAATAAAAGTTGTATCAGAAGATGGAAAGAACACAGAAGAAAAATCATTAACAATAAACAGATTAAATGGAAACACTAATATCTTAAGTATAAAAGTAGAAGCAGAAGATAAAACAGAATATGAACCAACTGTTCAAGAAGATGGAACATATCATACTAAAACAAAAAGAACAGAAACTGCAAATATTACAGTAACAACAGAAGACGAAAAAGCAAAAATATCAATAGCAGGTGGAGAAAAAAATGTAGGAAATAATACATCAACAGTAACACTATTAGACGAAATTACAGAAGTAAACATATTAATAGAAGCAGAAGATGGAACAACAAAAACTGCAATCTTGAAAATAGAAAAAGAATCTAATAATACAGACATAGCAGAAATAAAAGGAGAAGACATCAAAAAAGTTTCAAAAATAACATCATCTACATACGAAGTACAAGTTGATGACAGACTACAAACACTTGCAATTGATGCAATAACGAAAGATGAAAATGCTAAGATAAAATTAGGAACAGAGACTGAATATACACCAAACAAAATAGAAAACAAATCTATAGACATAAGTCAAATAAAATCATTCACAATAGATGTTTTAGCAGAAGATGGGGAAACAACTAAAACATACACTATTGAAATAACAAAGAAATTTAGCACAGAACTAGCAGAAATAAAGACAGACGGAGATGTTGCAAAATTACAAGACAATAGTGAAATTATTTACAATGGATGGGTAGATGCAGACGACACAGCAAATATAGAAATAACACCAGATAATGCTCTAGCAAAAGTAAGTGTATACAAAGATAATGAACTAATAATATCACAAACAGGAACAATAACTCTTACACAAAATATAAAATATGAAACAGATTCATATAAAATAATAGTAAGCAATCCGAATAAAGAAGCAGAAACAAGTACATACATATTAAACATAACTAAAAAATCTACAAACAATAACGTAGAATATGTTAAAGTAAATGGGGAAACTTTAACAGAAAACACAGACACACAAACTTATGAAACACAAGTAATCACAGTAGATTCAGAAAAATATGAATTACAAGTTAAAGCAGAAAATGAATATGCAACTATTAAATTTGATGAAGGCGAATATAGCACAGAAAATATACAAACACAAGAATATGAAATTGAGCCAAAAGAAACAAAAGAAGTTAAGGTTACAGTTAAATCTCAAAATGGGGAAGAGATAATAAAAACAGTAAAAATCTACAGAAAAGACAATAACTTAAATGTAGAAAACGTAAAAGTAAATGGAACAGATATTACATCAACATATGACGAAAAACACAAAAACTACAATATCACATTAGAAAATACGCTAACTACAACAACATTAGAGATTGTAGCAGAAAGTGAAAAAACTGAAATCAATACAACAATTGACGAAGTTGAACATAATGGACAAAAAACAATAACAGTTGACAATATCAATTTACCAGGGGTAGGTAAAAAGACAATTACATTTACAGTAACTTCAGAAGAAGGCAAAAAAGAAACAAGAACAATTACAATTTCACAATTCTCATCAGACATTGAACTAGAAAAATTACAAATAAGAGGAAAAGACGCTAAAAAACGTGATGATGGAAACTACGAAATAACAATAGGTGATGTACCAACATATGTAGACATTTATGCAAAAGCACAAGAAGAGACAACAAGCATAGAAATAAATGGAGGAACATCATCAGTAGGAGAACAACAAGCAACAATACAAAATATTGAAGAAGGACAATATTTAGAAGTCCCTGTTAAATTAACAGCTGCAGATGGAACAGAATATGAATATCAATTATACATAACTGTAAAATCTGGAGACAACAATGTTGGAACAATAAGAGTAAACAACTTAGAGGCTACAAAGATAGATGATAAAACATATAGAAGTTTTGTACAAGAATCTGCAGTTCAAGCAACTGTTGACGTTACAGCAAAAAGCGAATTATCAAATATTAAAGTAACCGTAGGGGATAGCCAAAAAACTGGAAACCCATTAAACTTTATCCAAACACTACCAGAAGAAAAAACAAATATTACAATAACAATTGCTTCAGAGGCAGGAGAAGAGGAACAATATACACTAGAAATTATAAAAGAATCAAGTGATAATTCTTTAAAGAATGTATATGTAAATGGAAATGAACTTAAAAAAGATAAAAAAACAGGAAGATACAAAACAACTATAGACGAAAATAAACAGCCAGTAATTAAGGTTATTTCAAATAATCAATATGCTTATGTAAGAATAGCATTAAATGAAGAAGAACAAACACAAAGTGAAAAAACAGTAGAACTTGGAGAAGATAAAATAACAGTAATACCAATAACAATAAGAAGTCAAACAGGAATAACAAATGTTGAATACATAGAACTTGAAAAAATCGATAAATCAACAGCAGTAGATTCTTTAATAGTAGACGATGTAGAAATAACAGACTATGACAAAGAAACAAATACATACAAAGCAGTAGTAGACAAAGACATAGACCAACATGAAATATTTATAATGGCTGGAAATACAAACTCAACTATAGAAATAAACGAAAATACAGCAGTTGGCAGTATAACAACATATTCAACATTAGAAGAAGGACAAGATGGAAAAACAATACCATTTACTATAACATCAGAAACTGGTACAACGCAAAAATATCAATTACTATTAATTAAAAAATCATCAAATGTTAACGTAACACAAGTGGTAGTAAATGATGTAAAAATTCTTCCAGACCAAGATAGACCAGACATATATAGAAAAAATATCAAAAAATTAGCGAATAAAGCAAAAATAAAAGTTACAACAGAATATCCATATGCTAGTGTAAAAATAGGTGACAGTGATACTATTATGAATGAATCAGAAGCATGGATAGATTTAAAACTAGAACAAGATGAAATAACGGTTCCAGTAGTAGTAACAGCAACAGATGGTAAGACAGTAGAAACATACAATATTATATTACAAAGACTATCAAATGATACAAGTACAATTGTAAGTTATGATGGAGAACCATTAAGTAAAGACGAAAATGGAAAATATAATGTAAGTATTTTGGACACCGCTACATCAGGAACAATAAAAGTAGTAACAAATGATGCTAATGCAACTGTAGATATAAATAACACACTAGAATATGAATTAGGTGGAAAAGAATATAATCTTGATATTGACACAAAATCAGCAGGAAAAACTATAGATGTACCAATATCAGTTGTTTCAGCAGATGAAACTGTTGAAAATAGTACTTTGGTAATTACAAGACTTTCTACAAATAATAATACTGCAAAAGTTGAAGGAACATATGAAGATAATAATAAACAAATAACAAAAGAAGCAGTAATAGACGAAAATGGAAACTACTTTATAATGGCAAAAGAAGAAACTAGTGAAGTTACATTAAAAATAACTCCAGAAAGCCAATATTCAACTGTAAAATTGGGTGACCAAACATCAACAGGAGAATTAACAACAGTAGCAACACTTACAGGAGATATAACATATGTAAATTACACTATAACTTCAGAAGCAGGAGAAGAAAAACAATACACTATAAAAATAGGAAAAATAGCAAGTATATCAGGAAAAATACTAACAGAAAATACAAAAGAAAAATATAAATCAACAATTAAATTATACAAATCAACAGATACAAGTAACCCTGTAAAACAGATGGAAACAGAAGAAGATGGAACATTCAATATTACAATAGAAGAAAGTGGAAAATATGATTTAGTAGCATGCAAAGATGGATATCTAAATTATAAAGTTACAGGAATTGAGGTTATAAAAGGAGAAGAAACTATATTAGATGAGCATAAATTAATAGCTGGAAACGTAGTTAAAAATAGCGAAGAATCAACACTTGAAGAACAAATTGAAATAGATGATTTAGTAGCATTGAATAATAATTATGGGGAAATTATTACAGATGAAGATAAAGTAACTAGAGCAATTTATGATTTAAATGAGGATGGAGTAGTAAATAAATTAGATAGAGATATCTTAAAGAAAAATTATGGTAAAAAAGCAGAAACAATAGAATGGGTTAATTCAAACAATGCAACTAGAAGATTAATGATAAGTTCGTCAATAAAAACAACAAGTGAACAAAGCTTTATATTACCGATTACATGTAACTACACAATAACATCAAATTATGGAACAAGAAAACATCCAACAACAGGAATTGTAAAAAAACATACTGGTATAGATATAGCAGGAACACACCATACAGAAATATTAGCAGTAGCTGATGGAGAAGTGACATTTGCCGGAGTACAAAATGGATTTGGAAATTGTATAGAAATAAAACATATTGTTAATGGGGAAACAATATATAGCTTCTATGCACATCTTTCAAAAATAAATGTAAAATCCGGAGACAAAGTAAAACAAGGAGAAGTAATTGGATTAGAGGGAGGAGATCCGGAGTCTGACCCTAATCCAGGTAACTCAACAGGACATCACTTACACTTTGAAATTAGAAAAGCTAGTGGATATGGAAATGATGTAGACCCTACAAACTATATTAAGTTTTAAAATAAATGAGACAGAACATGAAAATGTTGATAAGGTATTTATGATAGCAAATTGGAAAATTCTTTTTTCTAATTTGCTATTTTTTGTGTTAACGAAGAGATGGATACATAAATTTCTTTGAAATATTCCGTAATTTTCTATATATTTAAGTAACATATGGTAAGCTTTAGTATGTCTTTTTTTATTTTAATTTTGAAAATAATAATAAAGTTGATTTTTTTTCCATTTTATGTTAAACTTAGAAAGAACCATATTTTACATTATGTAAAGAACAGATAATAAAGATATGTTGTATAAGGAGAATTGAAATGGATAAAAAAGTTTTGAACAAACATATAGGAAAATTGAATGAAGATATAAGGAATATTCAATATCAAATAAATAGTATAAACCAAGATATGAAAAAAGATAAGAAACAAAGTTATATTGAAAAAAGAATTGATAGATTAGTTAATAATTATAAAATGTTAAATCAAAAAAGACAGGAATTAGTAAATATATCTAGAGAAGAAAAAAGAGAACTACAGGAAAAAGTATTAGAAATACGTAAACAAGTAAAAGACGTTTGTTATAAAGGAAGCAAGGACATTTCAAAACAAAATATACAACTAGACGAAGTTGTTAACAATGAAAGTAAATCAGAAATTTATAATAAGATTGATGATGATGAAAATAAAAAAATAAAAAGAGTTTATGGTCCAGATGGTAGTTTAGAGTACATATATATTAAAGAAGAGAGACCTATTGGAAGATGGCAGAAAATTAAGCAAATGATGGAAAAAAAGAAGAGAAATAAAGAGATAATAAAAAAGCAAAGAAACAAAAACAGATTCGGAAAGATGAAAGAATTTTTCAGGGAAATTAATGGAAAGAAATTATTAAAAAGGATAGCAGCTTTTGGAATGGGATCATTAATGCTACTTCCTGGGACAATTTCTGCTAATCAGAATGAAAATAATACTGAAAGTAAAAGTACAAAAAACAGCTATATAGATACTGTAAAACAAACACCTGTAAATGAACATGAATTAATAAAAATGGCAGAAGATTTTAAAAAAGAAAATTCTTTGAATATGGACGAAAATATAAAATCAGAAGAAGCAGTTAAAGAAGAAAATACAAATGATAAGAATGAAGATGATGTACTTGTACATATTATAGCTTCAGCACAGAGCAAATACACAGAAGTGTCTGATGGTAGAGGAAATTATGGTATTTTTACCGAAGATACTGAAGTTTCGATATATAATAGAGCTTTAATCAGAACTAATAAAGATGGAAGCAAATCAATATTAAAGGCCACAAAAGTAGGGCAAACTTGGAAACAATATGCAGAAGAACAAGGAATTGATTATAATGAGTTTAAAACATATATAGAGAATAATGAAAATATACAAGAGGTTTTATCTACTATGTCTGTTGATGGTAAAAGTATATATGGATGGATGCTAGCATCAGAATTAGAATATAAAACTCAAGATAAAGAAATAAATGTACAAAGAAATTATGTTACCGAGGTAGAAGAAAGATAATGAAAGATTATATAACTGTAATAGGAGCAGGATTAGCTGGATGTGAGGCAGCTTATCAAATTGCTAAAAAAGGAATAAAAGTAAAATTATATGAAATGAAGCCAATAAAATATTCAGAAGCACATTCAAATGAAAATTTTGCTGAAATTGTATGTAGCAATTCTTTTAAATCAAATTTGCTAACGAATGCATGTGGTTTATTGAAAGAAGAATTAAGAAGATTAGATTCATTATTAATTAAAATTGCAGATGAAACAAGAGTTCCAGCAGGACAGGCTTTAGCAGTAGATAGAGAAAGTTTTTCTAAAAAAGTAACTTGTGAATTAGAAAAAAATGAATTTATTGAAATTATTCGTAAAGAAATTGTTGATATAGAATCTTTAGCAAAAGAAGGAATTGTGATAATAGCAACAGGACCTCTTACTTCAGAAGGGTTAGCAAAAAATATAGGTAAAATAACAGGAGAAGACAAGCTTTATTTTTATGATGCGGCTGCGCCAATTGTAAATAAAGATAGTATAAATTTTAAAATTGCATTTTATGGAGACAGGTACAGCCAAGAAAAGAAAAAAGATGAAAGTATAGAAGAATGGAAAAAAAGATTAGCAATTCAAGAAAAAGATGAACAGAGTTATATTAATCTTCCAATGAATCAGGATGAATATGAGAAATTTTGGAATGAACTTGTAAAAGCAGAAGTAGTTACACTTCATGAATTTGAAAAGAGAGAAATCTTTGAAGGTTGTATGCCAGTTGAAATAATGGCCAAAAGGGGAATTGATACTTTGAGATTTGGACCATTAAAACCAGTAGGGTTTGATGATCCAAGAACAGGAAGAAGGCCATATGCATTAGTACAACTAAGACAAGATAATAAACAAGCAAGTATATATAATATTGTTGGATTTCAAACTAATTTGAAATTTGGAGAGCAAAAGAGAATTTTTCAAATGATACCAGGATTAGAAGAAGCAGAGTTTATAAAATATGGAGTAATGCATAGAAATACATATATAAATTCAAGTAAATTATTAGATGAAACATATAATCTTAAAAACAATAATAATGTTTATTTTGCAGGCCAGATAACTGGTGTTGAGGGCTATGTTGAGTCGATATCTTCTGGAATGGTAGTAGCCATTAATGCTGTTAATCAAGTAAAAGGAAAAGAAGAAAAAGTTATTTTTTCGGAGAATACGGTAATAGGGGCTTTATCTAAATATATATCAACTCCAAATGAAAGATTTCAACCAATGAATGCAAATTTTGGAATATTGCCAGAGTTAGAAGGAAGAAAAATAAGGGATAAAAAAGAACGATATGCTAAATTAGCTGAAAGAAGTTTAGGGTATTTTAATTAAAGATATAAATAATGTATTTTACAAAGTTATTACAATTAGTTTACAAATGTATAAAATTGGATAAAAAGGTTGAAAAAAAGTATTAAAAAAAGTATAATAAATAT
>OLRV01000581.1_pt1 | contig 35788 bp, 39 predicted proteins | sample 1672421 | NCBI WGS metagenome assembly OLRV01 (sample SAMEA3136684, study PRJEB25190) | human gut metagenome | biome: human gut; feature: human-associated habitat; material: faeces | place: Austria | collected 2013
TTATAGGGGGAGTCAGAGCTTGAACATCATAAGCATTTCTTACTGAACTGTAACAAAATACTAAAACTTAAAAATAAGAAAGCTTTACAAAAAAATATACATATGATAGAATGACAACTAATAAAATATAACTATATTTTATTTAGTATTAATACCTAAAGAGGGTGAAGAAAATGAAAAAATTTACAAAAATGCACGGGTTAGGAAATGATTATGTCTATATGGATGCCATACACCAAAAAATAGACAATGAATCTGAACTAGCTCGTTTTGTTAGTAATAGGCACTTTGGGATTGGTTCAGATGGTTTGATTTTAATCTGTAAAAGTGATATTGCTGATTTTAAAATGAGAATGTTTAATCAAGATGGTAGTGAAGCAGAAATGTGTGGCAATGGAATTCGTTGTGTAGGAAAATTCGTATATGACAAAGGGTTAACTAATAAAACAACGGTAACAATTGAGACTTTAGCTGGAATAAAAACATTAAAATTTAATTTAAAAGATAAAAAAGTAGAAACAGTAAGGGTAGATATGGGAGAACCAATTTTAAATCCAGAAAAGATTCCAGTTATATCAAGTGAAAATCCTGTAAAAAATTTAAAGTTAAAAGCTTTAGATAAAGAATTTATTTTTACTTGTGTATCTATGGGAAATCCGCATGCTATTACAGTAGTAAAAGACACAGAAAAATTTGATGTAGAAACTTATGGAAGAATATTGGAAGTAGACAAAGCTTTTCCAAATAAAACAAATGTTGAATTTGTTCAAATAGTAGACAAAGAACATATAAAAATGAGAGTATGGGAAAGAGGTGCAGGAGAAACTTTAGCTTGTGGAACAGGAGCATGTGCAACAGCAGTTGCCTGCCATCTAAATGGTCTTACAGATAGAAATGTATACATAGAATTACTTCGGAGGAACATTAAAAATAGAATGGAATAAAGAAGATAATCATATTTATATGACAGGACCAGCAGTAACAGTATTTGAGGGGGAATTAGAATGAGTTTAATAAATGAAAACTTTTTAAAATTACAAGATAGCTATTTATTTTCAACAATAGCAAAAAAAGTAGCAAAATTTACTGAAGAAAATCCAGAAAAGGAAATAATAAAACTTGGAATAGGTGATGTTACAAGACCTATAGTTCCAGCATGTATAGAAGCTATGCATAAAGCAGTAGATGAAATAGGAACAAAAGAAGGTTTTAAAGGATATGGACCAGAGCAAGGTTATGATTTCTTAAGAGATGCAATAGTAAAAAACGATTATAAATCAAGAGGAATAGATGTAAAAAAAGATGAAATATTTGTATCAGATGGAGCAAAATGTGATTGTGGAAATATAGTAGATATTTTTGGAAAAGAAAATAAAGTAGCTATTACAGATCCTGTTTATCCTGTATATTTAGATACAAACATTATGTCAGGAAGAGATGTTATATACTTACCTGTAACTGCTAAAAATAACTTTATGCCAGAGCTACCAAAAGAAAAAGTAGATATGATATATCTATGTTTCCCAAATAATCCAACAGGAACAGTTTTAACAAAAGAAGAATTGAAGAAGTGGGTAGACTATGCTAAAGCAAATAATTCAGTAATTTTATATGATGCTGCATACGAAGCATTCATAACAGAAGAAAAAATACCACATAGTATTTATGAAGTAGAAGGAGCAAAGGAAGTTGCAATTGAGTTCAAAAGCTACTCAAAAACAGCAGGATTTACAGGGGTTAGATGTGCATATGTAGTAATACCAAAAGAGTTAAAAGGATATACAAAAGATGGAAAAGAAATAAGCTATAATAAGTTATGGAATAGAAGAACTTGTACAAAATTTAATGGGGTGTCTTACATAGTACAAAGAGCAGCAGAAGCAACATATTCTGAAAAAGGCAAAAAGGAAATAAAAGAAAATATAAATTATTATTTGGAAAATGCTAAAATAATAAAAAAAGGTTTAGAAGAAGCAGGATTTACATGCTATGGAGGGGTTAATTCACCATATGTATGGTTGAAAGTTCCAGATGTTATGACGTCTTGGGAGTTTTTTGATGAACTATTAGAAAAAGCAAATGTTGTAGGAACTCCAGGAAGTGGATTTGGACCTCATGGAGAGGGATATTTTAGATTAACAGCTTTTGGAACGAAGGAAAATACAATTAAGGCAATTGAGAGAATAAAAAAGGTAATGTAAAAAGAGAAGGTAGTGATTACTAAGAAAGTAGTCATTACCTTTATACATTCTAATTATACTATAGGTTTGTAAATTACAATTAAATAAAAATAATACAAACATAAATTTGCAAAAAAATGTTGACTTTTAATTATAATATTTATATAATTAGCAAAGAAAAAATTAAAAAAGGTGGGCGAAAAATGAAGGAACAATTTTTAGAATTATTAAAAAAAGTAAAAAGAGAAGGAATAGACGAATTAATACAATTTTTAGAAAAATCAGATTTTTTTATTGCACCAGCAAGTACAAGATTTCATGGAAATCACGAAGGTGGTCTTGTAGAACATAGTATAAAAGTTTATGAAATATTAAAACATAAAGTAGAAAATAGCATATTAAAAATAGATATACCAGAAGAATCAATAATTATAATAGGATTATTACATGATATTTGTAAAACTAATTTTTATAAAGTAGATTTTAGAAATGCTAAAAATGCCTTGGGAGTTTGGGAAAAAGTACCATATTACACAATAGAAGATACAATACCATATGGACATGGAGAAAAATCAGTAATGATGATTACAGAATATATGAAATTAACACCAGAAGAAAAATACTCTATACGTTGGCATATGGGATACACTGAGCCAAAAGAAAATTATAATGCAATAGGAGCAAGCTATACAAAATATCCAATTGCTTTATTAACACATGAAGCAGACTTGGAAGCAACTTATTTTTATGATACATAAAAGTTAAATTAGAGAGGAAAAAAATGATAGCATATATAAAGGGAAAATTAGAAATGAAAATGACTGAATATGTAGTAATAGATGTTGGAGGCATTGGTTATAAAGTATTCATGTCAGAATTAGGAATAGAAAATATAGGAAATATAGGAGACACAGTAAAAGTACATACATATTACAGAGTAAGAGAAGATGACATAAGTATTTTTGGTTTTAATACCCTAGAAGAATTAAAGATGTTTGAACTTTTACTTGGAGTAAGTGGAGTTGGAGCAAAAACAGCTCTTACAATGCTTGCTGTATGTGAACCTTCTGAGTTTGCATTAGCTGTTATTTCAGAAGATGTAAAAGCATTAACAGGAATTCCTGGAATAGGACCAAAATCAGCTAAAAGAATAATATTAGAACTAAAAGATAAAATAAAGAAAGAACAAGAAGTAAAAGCTATAAAAGATACAATAGAAAATAAGGCAAGTTCAAAAATACAAATAGCTATTCAAAATGACGAAAAAGTAAAAGAAGCAATTTCAGCTCTTCAAGTTTTAGGATATAATAGAAAAGAAATAGAAAAAGCCTTTGAAAAATTACCAACGATAGAAATGTCAACAGAAGAATTAATAAGAAAAGGATTAGTAGCATTAGGAAAATAATAAAAATAGAGGTAGAGATTATGAATATGAATGAACCATTAGCATTTCGAGTAAGACCAAAAACATTAGAAGAATATATTGGTCAAGAACATGTATTACGGAAAAGATAAAATTTTATATAGAACAATTAAAGCAGATAGACTATCTAGTATCATTCTATTTGGACCTCCAGGATGTGGAAAAACTTCACTTGCAAGAGTAATAAGTGAAACAACGAAATATAAATTTTACAAAATAAATGCAGTAACAGCAGGAGTAGCAGATATAAAAAGAGTAATAGAAGAAACAAAAAACTTCATGCTAAATCCAACAGGAAAAAGCATATTATTTATAGATGAAATTCATAGATTTAACAAATTACAACAAGATGCTCTACTTCCTTATGTAGAAAATGGAACAATAATACTAATAGGAGCTACAACAGAAAATCCGTATTTTGAAGTAAACAAAGCTTTAATTTCAAGATCAATGGTTGTAAAGCTAGATCCATTAACAGAGGACAATATATACGATATTTTAAAAAATGCAATAAAAAATAAAGATGGGCTTGGAGAATATAATATAAAAATTGAAGATGCTACATTAAAAAAATTAGCTACAATATCCAATGGTGATGTAAGAACAGCACTAAATGGATTAGAAGTAGCAACTTTAACAACAGCAATGAGTGATGATGGTTATATTCATTTAACAGATGAAGATATAAAAAATAGTGTTCAAAGTAAAAAGGCGATTTTCGATAAAAACGGTGAGCAACATTATGATAATATTAGTGCATTCATTAAATCAATGAGAGGTTCAGATCCAGATGCAGCAGTATTTTATTTAGCACGTGCGTTAAATGGTGGAGAAGATCCAATGTTTTTAGCTAGAAGAATAGTAATATGTGCATCAGAAGATGTTGGAATGGCAAATCCAAATGCGTTAGTTGTTGCAAATAGTGCAATGCAAGCAGTACATATGATAGGAATGCCAGAAGCAAGAATATTATTGTCAGAAGCAGCTATTTATGTAGCAACATCAAAAAAATCAAATGCATCATATATGGCAATAAACAAAGCGTTAGAAGATGTTAAAACAAAAGACACAGGAGAAGTTCCAATGCATATTAGGAATGCTCCTATAGAAAAAATGAAAGAATTAGGCTATCATGAGGGATACTTGTATCCACATGATTTCCCAGGACACTATGTAGAGCAACAATATCTTCCAGATAAAATGGTTGGAACTAAATATTATGTAAAAGATGAAAAATGAGTTATATTACTATGTAATATAGCTCTTTTTTAAAAATAAAATGAATAAATTCTGAAAAAAACTTCAAAATAATAGTATGAATAAAAACAAAATTTTTTTAAAAATGGCAATAGGTTTTATAGCTGGAATAATAAGCGGACTATTTTCTACTGGAGGAGGAATGATATTAGTTCCAGCATTTATATATTTATTAAAAATCAAAGATATAAAAGCAAGAGGAACATCAATATTTTGTATTTTACCTATGGTATTAACAAGTAGTTTTTTCTATTATAAAGGAAACTATATTAATTGGAAAATAGCATTTTTATGTGCTCTAGGAGGTGCAATAGGGGGATATATAGGAGCAAGATTATTAAAAAAATTGCCAGAAAAGATATTAAAAAGTGCTTTTGCTATATTTTTAATATATGTAGCAGTTAGAATGTTAACAGCAAATTAAACAATTGCAAAAATAAAAATCGGAAACATTCCAAATCGGAGGTAGAAATATGATAGAAATTCTTATTGGAATGATATCTGGAATTGTAAGTGGAACGGGTATGGGAGGAGGAACAATCTTAATATTTCTTCTTACTTTTATGATGGGAATAGAGCAACATGTGGCTCAAGCGACAAACTTAATATTCTTTATTCCAACTTCAATTGTTGCAATAATTATAAATATAAAAAATAAAAATATTGATTTAAAATTAGCAATAATAATATCTATATTTGGTATTTTAGGAGCTATTATAGGCTCTAATATATCAGTATATACAGATGTTAAAATATTAAAAAAATGTTTTGGAGTTTTTTTAATAATAGTTGCGATTAATGAAATATATTCCATAATAAGATTGTATAAAAAAGATAAAAAAACAAATAATAAATAAAAAGAGGAGGGATTTTTATGAAATTTGTAAAAGGAGTTGTAATTGGAGGTTTAATAACTACGGGATTTGTTATGATGTATGCAGAAACAGGAAAAATGAACAAAAAAATGATTATGAAAAAAGGTAAACAATTAGCAAAAAAGATGGGAATTATGTAATAAGGTAAAAGATGCTTATAGGAGATAAAACTCAAAATAAGCATCTATTTTTTATCAAACTAAAATTAACAGATATTTATAGTTTTATTAGAAATTCATATCTTTAAAATCTTCTTCTTTTAAAAAGCCGTCTTTTTTATCACATTTTTTACATGGTTCATGTTTTTCATCAATAAAACAATCACATTTATCGCATTTATCACCTTTTAGGCATTTGCCTTCATGATGACATTTGGCACATATTTTTACTTTTTTAGTATCATTAACCCAGATTTGTAAAGCATATTCTTTTCCAGGGCATAAAGGACCAAATACAAATTCTCCTTCTTTATCAGTAAAAGTATGACCTATAGGTCTTCTTTCTTCTTTACCATGTTCGCATACTACTTCAACTAATTTTACAACAGCATTGTCTACAGGCTCTTTAAAACAATTTTTTACAACACCATATATAACATCACGGTTATCTTCTGGTAAAGTAATATCTAAATCAAATTGTTTGCCTCCTGAAATAACACCATCAACATCTAAAACTGGGCAATAAGGTTTTTTTCCTTCCATATCCATATTTCTCATTCCTTTCTTATAAACAACTTAAATGTTGTTTGTATATAATATGAAGAAAAAAGACGAAAGTTGAATTATTTTGTATGATATTTTATGTGAAATAGATAGTAGGTATAAACAACTAAAGGTACATATTGAAAAAAGAGATAATATAAATAAAATATGAATGTTTTTCCTATAACAAGCATAAAATTAAAGTAGCTTGAAATAGGAGGTTTTTTTATGTTTTTCGTATTTAATAAACAAAAAATATATACATATGCAGTATCTTTAGTAACAGTAATAGTATTATTCTTTGTAGCAAGTAACTTTGGTCAAGAAAATCAGAAGACAGTAGAGACATCTGCTGAGAACCAAAAACTACTACCAATTTATAATGTACAAACAGAAGAAAATAAAGTTGCTTTTACAATGAATTGTGCATGGAATGCAGATGATATAGATAGCATATTAGAAACATTACAAAAAAACAATACAAAGATAACATTTTTTATGGTAGGAGATTGGATTGAAAAGTTCCCAGAAGCAGTAAAAAAGATAAAAGATGCGGGACATGAAATAGCAAGCCATAGTGATACACACCCACATGTAAATAATTTAACATATGAAGAAAATATTAATGAAATAGAAAAAAGTAACGATAAAATTGAAAAAATAACAGGAAATAGAACAAAAATATACAGGGCGCCATATGGAGAATATAATAACACAGTAATAAAAGCAACAAGAGATAAAGGATATTTCTGTATTCAATGGAATCTAGATACTTTAGATTATACAGGAATTACAGGAGACGAAATGTGGAATAGGTTAAAAGAAAAGATAAAAGCTGGTGATATTATACTTAGCCATAATGGAACTAAGCATACAGCAGACAGTTTAGATATGATAATAAAAAATATAAAAGCAAAAGGCCTTGAAGTTGTTAGAATATCAGATTTAATATATCAAGAAAATTATACAATTAATAATAATGGAACACAAATAAAAAATAAGTAATGTATAAAATTGGAAATGTAGGACATAATAAAAATAAAAAAATGTAAGGGGATAAAAAATGACTTTTATTGGAATGATTTCAGATCATAAAAGTTTTGACAAGGTAAAGGAAGAATTGAAAAAACCACAATTAGAGTTAATTCATATTAATAAAAAAAGTATAGGAAATATAAAAAATATAAAATTTGAAATTATTATAATAAATTCAAATCTGGAAAATTTTACGAATGAAATTAATATAATTGAAAAATTATGTTCAAAATCAAAATATGTAATTATTAATACAGACATAAATTTACAATTTGAAATTTTAAATCAAGATAAAACTAATATTATAACTTATGGATTAAACCAAAAAGCAGATGTAACAGTATCTAGTATAACAGATACTAATATACTAATATATTTACAAAAGAACATATTAAATAGAAAAAATCAAATAATAGAAATAGGAGAAAAAAGAATAAAAATAAGTGAAAATGAGAGAGTAATGGTTTATGAAATTTTGATAATATATATAATATATTTAATTAATAATAATTTCATAATTAACAAAACACAGGAAAAATCTAACTTTTTTGAACAAAATTAACTTTTTATGTAGACAAAACCAAAAAAATGGTGTATAATAGTAACTGTAGTTAATCGTACACAAAGAAAAATATACAATTAAGTTATTTGAAAAATAAAGGCAAATAACTTATGCAAAATTATAAAATGATTTTGTAAACCGAGGATAAATAAAAAAATAGGGAGGAAAAAAATTGGATACAAATTATTTAGAAAACAACTATTTAACATTAGTTGGTAAAGTTACAGGAGAAAAGAAATTTAGTCATGAAATTTATGGAGAAAGCTTTTATATATTTAACTTAATGATACCTCGTTTAAGTGGAAATAGTGATATTATACCTATTACTGTTTCAGAAAGATTGATTAAAGAAGATACATTACAAGAAGGAAACAAACTATTAGTAAAAGGTCAATTTAGATCTTATAATAGCTACGAAAATGAAAGAAACAGATTAATACTAACTGTTTTTGCAAAAGACATTACAGAACTAGAAGACGATAATGAAGAAGAAATAGAAGAAAATGAAATGGTAAAAAAAGACATGATAACAAATGAAGTTGTATTAATAGGATATATTTGTAAAAAACCTATTTATAGACAAACACCATTTGGAAGAGAAATATCAGATATTTTACTTGCTGTAAACAGAGCTTATAATAAGTCAGATTATATTCCATGTATAGCATGGGGAAGAAATGCAAGATTTTGTCAAAACTTAGAAGTAGGTAGTCAAGTAAAAGTTGTTGGTAGAGTCCAATCAAGAACTTATGAGAAAAAGCATGAAGATGGTACAGTAGAAACTAGAGTTGCTTATGAAGTTTCAATTGGAAGTTTAGAAGTTATTGAAGAAAAAAATAATGAAAATGAAGTAGAAAAAGAAAATCAAGAAGCTGTGTAAAAATATAAAATAGATTATATTACTATAATAAGTTTAATAATTAAAATTATAACAATAAATTTTATAAAAAGGTTTCAAAAGTCTAGTCTTTTGAAACTTTTTTTGTTATAATTTTAACAACAAAATTAATAAGAAGAGGTATATAATGAGTACAGTAAAAAATAAGGAAGTTTCTAAAACTAAAAAGATAAATTCAATTATCAAATTTAATATAATGGCAATTATATTAATAGCAATTTTTTGCATAGCATTAACACCAGTCACTTTACAAAATGATACTTTTTATACAATAAAAATAGGAGAACATATAGTAAAAGATGGAATTGACATGCAAGATCCATTTTCATGGCATGAAAATTTAGCATACACATATCCACATTGGGCATATGATGTAATAACTTATTTTATTTATAATTCGTTTGGCATGACTGGAATATATGTTGCAACATGTATTTTATCAGCAATATTAGGCATTTCAATTTATCTAGTAAATACTAAATTAGCTAAAAATCAGATATTATCATTTTTAATAACAATAGGAGTTATGTATTTAATAAGAGGATATATAGCAGCAAGAGCGCAATTAGTAACTTTTATATTATTTATTTTAACTATATTTTTTATTGAGAAGTTTTTAGAAAGCAAAAAGAAAAGATATGCAATAGGATTAATTATAATTCCAATATTAATTGCTAACTTACACTTAGCAGTATTTCCATTTTACTTTGTATTATATTTGCCATATATAGCACAATACATTATTGCATGTTTTGCAGAAACTATTATATATAGAAAAACAACTGTTAGACAACTAAAGAATAAAATAAAAAAATTATCTAAAATGGAAAATCAAGAAGAAAAATTATCAGAGGCAAAGAAAGAATTAAAAGAGTTAGAAGAAAAAATAGATAAAATAAAAATAAAAAGAAGTAAAGAATTACAAAATCCTTATAAAATAAAATTAAATAGAAATGACAATGTTAAATGGCTAATTTTAATTATGATAATTTGTTTATTTACAGGACTATTAACACCATTAGGAACAACACCATATACGTATTTAGTAAAAACAATGCAAGGAAATACAACTCAAAATATAAATGAACATTTACCAATGACAATTACAAATGAAACAGAAGTAATTTGTACTTTAATATTATTTTTAGCAATGTTAATATTTACAAAGGTAAAAATAAGATTAAGTGACTTATTTATGCTAGGGGGATTGTGCTATTTAATGTTAGCATCTAGAAGGCAAATAACAATGTTTGCTTTAGTGTGTTCACTTATATTTAATAGGTTAATAATGGATTTAATAAGTCAATATACAAAAATAAAATTAGAAGATATTATGAAAAAGATTACAAGTGCAATTGGAATTATTAGTATATCAATTATAATGTTAGGATTTAGTTATTACATGGCAAAAGATAAAATTAATGATTCTTATATTGATGAATCAACTTATCCTGTACAGGCATGTGATTATATATTAAATAATATAGACTTAGGACAAGCTAGATTTTATAATGAATATAATTATGGATCTTATATGTTATATAGAGGAATTCCAGTATTTATAGATTCAAGAGCAGATTTATATGCACCAGAATTTAGTGGTAAACAAGATGATATATTTATGGATTTTATAGAAACATCAAATATAAGTAAATTTTATGAAGATACTTTTGAAAAATACAAAATAACACATGTTATAACATATAAAAATTCTAAAATGAATATGATTATAGCTAAAACAAATGATAAGAAATATAAAGAATTATATAGTGATAAGTATTTTGTTGTATATGAAAGAATCACTGAATAATAGAGCGTAAATATAGAAAATTGTTTTATCTTTAAATCATGTATTAATACAAAAAATATTTTTGTATTAAAAGATAGGAAGTAAATTAATGGAAAAGATTATTGTAAAAAAAGAGGAAGAGAATAATAGGATAGATGCTTATTTATCAACTAAAATAGAAACTGCTTCAAGAGTTACAATTCAGAGATTAATAGAAGAAGGAAAAATTTTAGTAAACAATAAAAAGACAAAAGCATCATATAAAATTCAAGAAAAAGATGAAGTTATAGTAGAAGAAGATAAACCCAAAGAAGTATCTATAAAAGCACAGAATATACCAATTGAGATTCTTTATGAAGATAATGACATTATTGTAGTAAACAAGCCAAAAGGACTAGTTGTTCATCCTGCAAATGGAAATCCAGATGGAACATTAGTAAATGCAATAATGGCTATTTGTAAAGGAACTTTATCTGGAATTGGAGGAGAATTAAGACCAGGAATTGTACACAGATTAGACAAAGATACATCAGGAGTACTTATAGTTGCAAAAAATGATATAGCTCATGTAAAAATGAGTGAACAAATAAAAAAGCACGAAGTAGAAAAAACATATATAGCATTAGTAAAAGGAATAGTTAAGGAAAATCAAGCAACAATAAACATGCCAATCGGAAGAAGCACAAAAGATAGAAAAAAAATGGCAGTAAATAAAAAAGGAAAAGAAGCAATTACACATTTTAAAGTAATAGAAAGATTTCCAAAATATAATTGTACATTACTAGAAATAAAAATAGAAACAGGAAGAACACATCAAATAAGAGTACATTTATCTGAAATAGGATATCCTGTTATAGGAGACGAAGTATATTCTAATGGAAAAAATCAGTGGAACATAAAAGGGCAATGCTTACATGCTAAAAGTTTAAAATTTAAACATCCAGTTACAAAAAAAGAGATGTTTATAGAAGCTGAACTACCAAAATATTTTAAAGATATTATAGAACAAATGAGACAAAGGGGGACAGGTCTTTAGTGTCTCATTAAAAGTAGATAGAGTTAAAATAAAAAAATAATAAAGAAATGAGACACTAAAGACCTGTCCCCTCTGTCTCAAGGAGGAAATATGGAGCAAATAAGGTTACAAAAATATCTTGCAGATGCTGGAATTGCGTCTAGAAGAAAAGCAGAGGAGTTAATTAAACAGGGAAAGGTATATGTTAATGGAAAAATAGTAAATGAGTTAGGAACAAAAGTAACACCTAATGTAGATGAAATAAGATATGAGGGAAAGAAAGTAGAAATAGAAGAAAAGTATATCTATATTTTGTTAAATAAACCTATAGGATATGTAACAACAGTAAAAGATCAATTTAATAGAGATTCAGTTATGGATCTAGTAAAAATAAGAAAAAGACTAGTACCTGTTGGAAGATTAGATATGTATACATCAGGAGCTTTAATTCTTACAAATGATGGTGAATTTGTTTATAAAGTAACACATCCAAAACATGAGATAGAAAAGACATATACAGTAACAATAAAAGGAATTATAAAAAAAGAAGAAGTTAAAAATTTGGAAATAGGAGTAGATATAGGAGAATATATAACAAAGCCTGCCAAAGTAAAGATTTTAAAAACTGATGAAGAAAAAAATATTTCAAGACTAGAAATTACAATTCATGAAGGAAAAAATAGACAAGTTAGGAAAATGTGTGAAGCAATTGGTCATAGTGTTTTAGCCTTACACAGAAGTAAGATTGCTGGAATAGGAGTAAAAGATATACCACTTCGGAAAATGGAGATATTTAAATAATAAAGAAGTAAGAAAAATTTTAAATGAAAATATTGAAAAATAAGATTAGACGGGATATAATAAACCAAAAACATAAGATAAAAGGAGAAAATAACGAATGAATACAATGAGAATTATGCCAGAAGGATGGAATAATGAAGTCACAAAATTAAATCAAACAAATGTGAAACAGTATATAAAAAACAATGAAACAGTACAAGGACTTGTGAAAAAATGTGATGATAATTATAATTTGTATGTAAGTTTTGAAAATGGATTAAATGGAATTATACCAAGGAAAGATGTAGAAGGGATTAACTTACAAGAAAATGGACTACCAAAAGAAAATTTATGTACAGGTAAAGTAAATAAATTTGTACAATTTAAAGTGAGAGATATAGACCCAGAAATGCAACTAATTTTATCAAGAAGAGAGGTTCAAGAAGAAGCATTGGATTGGGTAAAAAATGATTTAAAAATAGGCGAAAAAGTAACAGGAATAGTAAAAAATATAAAACCATATGGAGCTTTTGTAGAAATTGGTGGTGGAGTTGTAGGATTAGTTCATATAGAAGATTTATCAGTTGCTAGAATTAAAACACCATATGAAAGAGTAAGAATTGGACAAAAAATAGAAGTTGTGGTAAAATCTATAGATAGAGAGCAAGGAAAAGTAATTTTATCTTATAAAGAGACATTAGGTTCATGGGAAGAAAATGTAGAAAAATTTACTACAGGAATAAAAGTAAAAGGAAAAGTAAGAGAAACAGAAAAACACAAAAATGGAATTTTTATTGAACTTACTCCAAACTTAGTAGGAATGGCAGAATATGAAGAGGGACTTCAATATGGACAAGATGTAGAAGTATATATAAAGAAAATTGATGCAGATAAGAAAAAAGTAAAGTTATTAATTGTTTAAACTAGTATTAAAAAATAATTTATATAAATTAAAAGAGGAGGAATTGAAATGGTTGAAGATAACCAGATAAAAGCACAGATATCACCATTTGCTATTAGAGAAGGAGAAATTAAAACTTTTGATGGTAAAGACGGATATGTGTCAATGAATCAAATTGTACATAAGATAAATATTGGTCATATAAATGAAATTCATTTTGCAATATTGGATTTAGTAAATGAATTTGAATTTATTACTTCAAGACAGTTATATCAAATGTTAGAAATTAAAGGATTCGATCCAAAATCTCAAGATAAATTAAATAATAAATTAGAGCAATTAGTGAAATCAAAAATTTTAACTAGATATTATTTTACTTCAGAAGAAGGAAAAGGAATATATAGAATTTATTGCTTAGAAAAAATGGGAAAATATTTATTAAATTCAAAAGAAACTGAATGTAAATGGCAACCATCTGATAACACGAAGCCAGTTGCAATGATAAAGAAAAGATTAGCTGGAAACCAAACATTAATTGCATATTTAAGAAAAGTAAAAGCTTTTGATAGTTATATAGTAAAACCAGCAATTAATGCAAAAATAGCAGGAAAAGTTTTTAAAGCAACTGGAGGAGCAGTTAAATTAACCAAAAATGGAAAATCTATTCAATTTGTTTTTGAAGCAATTAGAAGAGAACAAGACTGGAAAAAGAAATTAATAGATAAAATGATTTTATATAAAGATTTTTATGAAAATTTTGTACCAGGAGATTCGGGATTTTCAGGAATGCCACAATTAATATTGATTTGTGAGGATGAAAAACATATGGCAGAAGCATTTAAAGAAATTGTAACAAATCAAGTTGAAATACCTCAAATAAAATTGTATTTTACAACTGATTTAAGACAAAACGAGGAAACATTAGAGAATACCTTGGTAGAGTTTAAATTAGAAAATGGAAAATATAAAAAAGAAAATGTTGAATTAAAATTATTAGGAATGTAACAAAAAAAGAGTTAAGTTAGAAAATATCTAATATTAACTCTTTTTTTATATTATAAAAATACTTAAGTTATTAAATTCCCAAAATATTTTTTGCCTTTTCTACATCTTCATCACTAGCAGGAGAAACACCTTCCAAAGGATAAGTAATACCAAGTTTTTCCCATTTATATCTTCCAAGATTATGATAAGGTAGCAATTCAACTTTTTGAACAGTTTTTAATGTAGAAATAAAATTCTTTAATTTCAATAAATCATCTTTATCATCAGTATATCCAGGAACTAAAACTTGTCTAATCCACATTTTTATATTATTATCACTCAGATATTTTGCAAATTCTAATTCAAGTTTATTTGATTTTCCAACCAAATTTTTACACTTTTCATCATCAATGTGTTTAATATCTAATAAAACCAAATCGGTTACAGATAAAACCTTTTTAATATCTTCTGTTAAAGCAACCATTCCAGATGTATCAATACAAGTATGGATATGCTGTTCTTTTAACTTTGAAAAAAGTTCGAAAATAAATTTGGCTTGTAAAAGAGGTTCACCACCAGTAATAGTAACACCACCATTAGGGAAGATATAGTTTTTGTAATTCATTATTTTATTAAATATATCATCTAAAGATTTGTAACTACCACCTTTCATATCCCAAGTATCTCTATTGTGACAATATTTACATTGTAAATGACAACCTTGTAAGAAAAGTACAAAACGAATACCCGGTCCATCTACTGTACCAAAAGATTCAACAGAATGAACTTTAGCATAATATCTTAAATCTTTTTCTTCCATTTAAATGCTCCTTACTTAAGAACAAAATATTTTAAATTTTTTCATGTATTGTTCTATTAATTACATCTAATTGTTGTTCTCTTGTTAGTTTAACAAAATTAACTGCATATCCTGAAACTCTTATTGTTAATTGAGGATATTTTTCAGGGTGTTCCATTGCATCTTCTAATAGACTTCTATCAAAAACATTTACATTAATATGATGACCTGTTTGTGTAAAATATCCATCAAGCATATTTACTAAATTGTTTACACGTTCTTCTTCTGTTTTTCCAAGAGTTCCTGGAGTAATAGAAAATGTATAAGAAATTCCATCTTGAGCAGAATCAAATGGTAATTTAGCAATTGAATTCATAACTGCTAATGCACCATTAGTATCTCTTCCATGAAGAGGGTTTGCACCAGGTCCAAATGGAGCGCCAGCTCTTCTACCATCAGGAGTATTTCCTGTTGCTTTACCATAAACTACATTTGAAGTAATTGTTAAGATAGATAAAGTATGAGTAGAATTTCTATAAGTTTGATGTTTTCTTAATTTATCCATAAAATTCTTTACTATATCAACAGCAATTTGATCAACTTTATCATCATCATTACCGAATTTTGGGAAGTCACCTTCTATTTCATAATCAACAGCCAAACCTGTTTCATCTCTAATAACTTTAACTTTTGCATATTTAATAGCAGATAAAGAGTCTGCAACTACAGATAAACCAGCAATTCCACAAGCCATTGTACGATAAATTTCTCTATCGTGTAAAGCCATTTCAATTGCTTCATAAGAATATTTATCATGCATATAATGAATAGCATTTAAAGCTTTAATATAAATTTTTGCTACATAATCCATCATTTGATTAAATTTATCCATTACTTCATTATAATCCAAATATTCAGAAGTAATAGGTTCGAATTTTGGAGTTACTTGTTTTCCAGTTTTTTCATCTTTTCCACCATTAATTGCATATAGTAAAGTTTTAGCTAAATTTGCCCTAGCACCAAAGAATTGCATTTGTTTTCCAATTTTCATAGGAGAAACACAGCAAGCGATTCCATAATCATCTCCCAAAGTTATTCTCATTAAATCATCATTTTCATATTGAATTGAAGAAGTTTTTATAGATAAATCAGTAGTGAATTTTTTAAATCCTTCAGGTAGTCTAGTTGACCATAATACAGTTAAATTTGGTTCAGGAGCAGGTCCTAAATTTTCTAATGTGTGTAAAATTCTAAAAGAATTTTTTGTAACTAAAGTTCTACCATCAATTCCCATACCACCAATACTTTCTGTTACCCATACAGGGTCTCCACTAAATAATTCATTATATTCAGGAGTTCTAAGAAATCTAACTAATCTTAATTTCATAACAAAATGATCCATAATTTCTTGAGCTTCTTCTTCAGTAATAGTACCATTTTTTAAATCTCTTTCAAAATAAATATCTAAGAAAGTAGAAGTTCTACCAATACTCATAGCAGCACCATTTTGATCTTTAATTGCACCTAAATATCCAAAGTATAACCATTGAACAGCTTCTATACTATTTTTTGCAGGTTGAGAAATATCAAATCCATATTTAGAAGCCATAATTTTTAAGGCATTCAAAGCTTTAATTTGTTCGCTGATTTCTTCTCTTTCACGAATTATTTCTTCTGTTAATTCATCAACATCTAAAACATTTAATTCTTGTTTCTTTTCATCTATTAAAATATCAACACCATAAAGCGCAACTCTTCTATAATCTCCTATAATTCTTCCACGACCATAACCATCAGGAAGACCTGTAATTAAATGAGAACTTCTAGCAGCTCTTATGTCTGGTGTATATACATCAAATACTCCATCATTATGAGTTTTTCTATATTTATGAAAAATTTCTTCTACTTCTTCATCTACTTTTCTTCCATATGCTTCACAAGATTTCTCAACTATTCTTATACCACCAAATGGCATTATAGCTCTTTTTAGAGGACTATCAGTTTGAAGTCCTACTATATCTTCTAAATCTTTATCAATATAACCAGCCTCATGAGAAGCAACAGTTGATATTGTTTTTGTATCTATATCAAGAACTCCACCTTCTGAATCGTGTTCTTTTTTGTAAAGATCAAGAACTTCGTTCCAAAGCTTTTTTGTTTTTTCTGTTGTTCCTGTTAAGAAAGAACTATCTCCCTCATAAGGCGTATAATTCTTTTGAATAAAATCTCTTACATTAATTTCTGATTCCCAATCTCCCTTTTTAAAATCTTTCCATTGTTCAAATTTCATAATTTACCTCCTCATATAATTATATTATTTACTAATTAATCATTTATTATAATAACATATCATAAAAACATTATCAATCAAAATAAAAAAAATAAATGTAAACATTTTGTGTCCACATTTATTTTATAACTTCAATTATTATTAATCATCATTATTATCAGATTCTGCAATTACTTTTGCTATATCATAAATAAGTCTTTGTTTTTCAGAAGAACAACCTTTTAGTAATTCTGAAAATTCTTTATCTAAATAGTTAGTTGAATTGCTAGAAGCACCATTTAAAATATAACCTTCTGAAACATCTAACAATCTACATAGCTGATTTAATCTTTTCAAATTTATATGTGAGTTTCCTCTTTCAACTCTGCTTAAAAATGCGACAGAAATGTCAATTTGTTCTGCTAAATCTTCTTGTGTTAAATTTTTAGCAAGTCTTGCCTGTTTTATTCTTTGACCGATTACGCTATAATCTAAAGCCATTTTTATCACCTTCCTATTTTTTAAAACATAATAGCATTTTATGGTTTAAATTTACAGAAACTAAAATATACAGGTGCAACCTATAGGTTAAAATGATTGCTGAATTGATAGTTGAAAATTAAACAAACGAGAAAAAGTAAGAAAAATGAAGTAAAAAGAAATAAAAAAGAGAAAAAACAGCAAAAAAAGGAAACTATGAAAAGTATTTTTACTATAAAAAGACAAATTAAGCCAAAAAAAGTATACATAATTTGATTTTTGGGAAAATATATAGTATAATAGAAATTGGTCGCGTTTTAAATACAATCAAAAAAAGGAGAGTGAATATATATTTTAAACAGGAAATTAAAATACTGTACAAAAGAAATTTTAAAGTATTTTAACATCATACTAATAGCTATTGGTTTTATAATCGCGATAATATTAATCAAATATAAACCAAGTTATATAGTAAGTATATCTGGAAAAGAATTAGGAATTATTCAAAATAAACAATCTTTAGAAGAATTAATAGAAAATAAAGTTGTTGCGACAAGTCAAAAAAATATTGACACAGTTGAAATGAAAGAAAACCCAGAATATGAGTTAAAGCTTGTAGACAGAACACTTAAGACAAACGATGACCAAATTATAAATGAAATTCAAGAAAATTTACTTATAACATATAAATATTATGAAATAGCTTTTAATAATGAAAAAATAAATTCAGTAAATACAATAGAAGAAGCAGAGGAATTAATTAAACAAATTAAGGATGATAATGAAGAAAAAGAATTAGATTTGAGTATTATAGAAAAATACACTCAAAATGAGGATGAAGTTAATACTACAAAAATAGAAGTAGCTAAGCAAGAATCAGAAGAAATGATAAAAGAAAAAATAGAAAAACAAAAAGAAGAAAAAGAAGAGGAATTAATGCCAGAAGTTAATGGTATAAAACTAGCCTTAAAACCTATATCAGGAACAATTACTTCTAGATATGGAGAAAGTAGTAGTCTTAGAAAATCAACTCATACAGGATTAGATATAGCAGCTACTACAGGAACGCCAATTAAAGTTGTCGCAGATGGAATTGTAACTAATGCAAGTTACAGTGGTTCATATGGGAATTTGGTAAAAATTAGCCATGGAGATGGAGTTGAAACTTGGTATGCGCATACAAGTAAAATGTATGTAACAGTAGGGCAAAAGGTTTCAGCAGGAGATACTATAGCAGCGGTTGGATCAACAGGAAATTCAACAGGAGCTCATTTACATTTTGAAATCAGAATTAATGGTAACCATGTTAATCCACAAAAATATCTGTATAATTAAAAATAAAACAAACTATATTTATATATGGTTTGTTTTATTTTTGATTATAGAAGAAAATATTATACGTGAAAAAAATATATTTTTAAGACTTTTTGTAAAAAATACATATATTCATAAAATAATTTGTGTTTTTATCGATCGCTTACGTTTTAATAAACATTTCGGTTTTTATATTATAAAAAATTCTGTAAATTTACTATAATATAATTATAATTTTTTATTAATATAGCAAATAGTGTTCTAAAATGTTAAAAACAATATATAATATTATAATAAAAATAAAAACTTATAAGTAATTTTTCTTGACAAAAAATTCTAATAATATATAATAAAAATGGTTAGAATAAACAAAAGAATAAAAGGAGGATAATTTATGTCTGAAGAGATAAACCAAGAAGAAAAAGTAGAGAAAATGATTGATGATTTAGTAAAAAGAGCTAAAATTGCATCACAAGAATATTTAAAACTAGATCAAAAAACAGTAGATAATATAACTAAAGCGATGTCTATGGCAGGACTAGAACATCATATGGAACTTGCCAAAATGGCTGTAGAAGAAACAGGTAGAGGAATTTATGAAGATAAGATAACAAAGAACATGTTTGCAACAGAATATATTTATCATAGTATAAAACATGAAAAAACTGTAGGAATTATAAAAGAAAATGAAGAAGAAGGATATGTAGAAATTGCTGAACCAGTTGGAATTATTGCAGGAGTAACACCGGTTACAAATCCAACATCAACTACAATGTTTAAATCTATTATATCAGCAAAAACAAGAAATGTTATTATATTTGGTTTTCATCCATCTGCTCAAAAATGTAGTTCAAAAGCAGCGGAAATTCTGAGAGATGCGGCAGTAAAAGCAGGAGCTCCAAAAGATTGTATTTTATGGATAGAAGAACCAAGTATTTTAGCAACAAGATTACTAATGAACCATCCAGGAGTCAATTTGATTTTGGCAACAGGTGGAACAGGAATGGTAAAATCGGCATATTCTTGTGGAAAACCAGCATTGGGTGTTGGACCAGGAAATGTGCCATGTTATATTGATAAAACAGCAAAATTGAGAACATCTGTTAATGACTTAGTTTTATCAAAAGCTTTTGATAATGGAATGATATGCGCATCAGAACAAGCAGTTTTAGTAGATAGGGATATTTATGAAGAGTTTGAAAAACTAATGAAAGAAGATGGATGTTATTTTGTAAGTCCAGAAGAAAAAAATAAATTACAAGAAAGTATGTTTGAAAAAACAGAAGAATATGGCTATAAATTAAAATCTCATGTACCAGGCCAATCACCATATACTATTGCTAAAGAAGCAGGATTTGAAGTACCTGAAGATACAAAAGTTTTAGTAGTATACGAAGAAGGTATTGGAAGCGAGTATCCTTTTTCAAAAGAAAAACTAAGTCCAGTTTTAACATACTATATTGTAGAAAATGAAGAAGAAGGAATTAATAAAGCAGAAAAATTATTGGAATTTGGAGGACTAGGTCATTCAGCAGTTATTCATTCTGAAAATAAAGAAACCATTTTAAAATTCTCAGAAAAAATGAAGGCAGGTAGAATTATTGTAAATTCACCATCAACTCATGGTGCAATAGGAGATATATATAATACTAATATGCCATCACTTACACTTGGATGTGGATCATTTGGTGGAAATTCAACAACAGCAAATGTATCTTCAGTAAATTTAATTAATATTAAAAGAACAAGTAAAAGGAGAGTTAATATGCAATGGTTTAAGGTTCCAGAGAAAATATATTTTGAAGCAGGAGCAATTCAATATTTAGAAAAAATGCCAGAAATAGAAAGAGCTTTTATTGTAACAGATGAATCAATGGTAAAATTAGGATATGTAGATAAAATATTATATCATTTAAGAAAAAGACAACAATATGTACATTCTGAAATATTTAGTGAAGTAGAATCAGATCCATCTTTTGATACAATAAAAAGAGGAGTAAAGGCAATGGAAAGTTTTCAACCTGATGTTGTTATAGCATTAGGAGGAGGAAGTCCAATTGATGCAGCGAAAGGTATGTGGTTATTTTACGAATATCCAGATGCAGATGCAGAAGGAATGAAATTAAAATTTATGGATATTAGAAAACGTACTTATAAGTTCCCTAAATTAGGTAAAAAATGTAAGATGGTAGCAATACCAACAACTTCTGGAACAGGCTCAGAAGTAACTTCTTTTGCTGTTATAACAGACAAAGAAAAAAATAAAAAATATCCATTAGCTGATTATGAATTAACACCAGATGTAGCAATTGTAGATCCAGATTTAGTAATGAGTTTACCAAAATCAATTACAGCAGATACAGGAATGGATGTTTTAACACATGCAATCGAGGCATATGTTTCAAATATGGCTTCTGACTATACAGATGGATTAGCAGAAAAGGCAGCAGAATTAGTAGTAAAATATTTAAAAACAGCATATGATGAGGGAACAAACAAAAATGCAAGAGAAAGAATGCATAATGCAAGTACAATAGCAGGAATGGCATTTACAAACGCTTTCTTAGGAATAAACCATTCTCTAGCTCATAAAATGGGGGCAGAATTTCATTTACCACACGGAAGAATAAATGCTATTTTATTACCATATGTTATTAGATACAATAGTAGCAAGCCAACTAAATTTGTGTCATTCCCTAAATATGAGTATTTTATAGCAGATGAGAAATATTATCAATTAGCAAAAAAACTAGGACTAAAAGCAGATTCTAAAGAAGAAGGAATTAATAGTTTAATTGAAAAGATAAAAGAGATGAATTCTCATATGAATATTCCTAAATCTTTCAAGGAAGCAGGAATAGAAGAAGAAGAATTTTTAGCTAAAGTAGATATGTTAGCTGATAGAGCTTTTGAAGATCAATGTACAACAGCAAATCCAAGATTACCTTTAGTTAGTGAATTAAAACAAATTCTTTTAGATAGCTATTATGGAAAATAAAACAGATAAAGAATCATATAGTAAGTATATGGTTCTTTTTTATATATTATAACAGTAACAAATTCTTACACTATTTAATTACACTATAATATTTAGTATATCTTGGAAAATACAATAAATTTAATTGACCAAAATATATAATATATGTATAATAAAAAAATGATAGGAGGTATAAAAATGGATATTACAATTGATGTAAATGATTACAAATTAAATGTAAGAGCAGCCTGTGTTATTAAGCATAATAATAAAATTTTAGTACATAAGAATATTAATTCAAATCATTATTGTTTGATTGGTGGAAGAGTAAAAATAGGTGAAGATTCAGAGACAACAATTAAAAGAGAAGTAGAAGAAGAGATTGGAAAACAAATAGAAATAACTGGTTATATAGCAACAATAGAGAATTTCTTTGAAATGAAAGGCTCAAAATACCATGAGTATATGTTTGTATATCAAGCAGAATTTAAAGAAGCAGAAGATAAAAAGATTGAAGAAGAATTAAAAAATGAAGAAGGAAAAGACTACCTAAAATATATTTGGCTAGACTTAGATAATATTAACGAACAACCTATTTTGCCACAAGTCGTAAAAGAAATATTAAAAGAAGGAAAATATCCGGAACATAAAATAAATATTGATAGTAAGAAATAATAAAGATGAATTAAGAAATAAAAAAGGACTTATCAATTTGACATGATACTAAATTGATAAGTTCTTTTTATATATTGTTGAAATTCTTACTGGTTAATAATTTTACTTACATAAGAAGGAAAAATTGATAAAATAAAGAATCATGATTAAATAAATTATTAAAAAGGAAACAAGATATGGAAGAAAAAAAGAAAAGGAAGAAAAGAGCAACTATATTTCAAACTAAAAGAGTTTTAAAATATTGGGATTATGAAAGGAATAAAGGATTGGATCCGAAAAAAATTACATGTGGATCAGAAATAAAAGTATATTGGAAATGTGAAAATGGTCATTCGTGGGAAAGTAAAGTGAATACGAAAGCAAGCAAATATTCACTTCCATGTCCATTTTGTGATAGAAAGAAAAATACCGGACGTCGAGAGTTGGTCTTTCAAAATAGAAAATTAATGAAATGTTGGGACTATGAAAAAAATAAAGAAATTAGTCCGAAATCAATTACAGCTTGTTCTTGTAAAGAAGTGTATTGGAAGTGTCCAAATGGTCACTCATGGAAAGACACAGTAAGAAATAAAAGTAGGAAAGGAGCTCTATTATGTCCTTTTTGTGCAGGTATAACAAAAAAAGCAGAACGAATAACAATTGATAAAATAGAAAAAGTAATAAAATATTGGGATTATGAAAAGAATGTAGGGTTAGATCCAACAAAAATTTATAAGAATTCAAATTTGGAAGTATATTGGAAATGTGAAAATGGTCATTCATGGAAAAGCAAGATAAAAACAAAATCAGATTCAGGGGCTTTAGGATGTATTTATTGTGATCGAAAAACACCAATTATAACAAAAGAAAAAGAATTATTAAGATATTGGGATTTTGAAAAAAATCAAGAATTGGATCCACATTATATGACATGTGCATCGAACAAGGAGGTATATTGGAAATGTAAAAAAGGACATTCTTGGAGTATGCCACCAAATCATATGTGGAATGGAAGAAAAATTCATTGTCCAATATGTGAAAAGAATATTGTTTCAAAAGAATACAATTTGAAAACAGAATATCCTAAAGTAGTTATGTTGTATGATAAGGAAAAAAACAAAATACCAGTAGAATCAATAGCACCTAAAACTAAAATGGAAGTATATTGGAGATGTAAAAAAGGACATTCTTGGAAAAATAAAGTACAAAATCAAATAAATATTAAAGGATGCCCATATTGTGAACACAGCAAAACAAGTGAAGAATATAATTTATTTGCTTTATATCCAGATTTATGTAAGGAATGGGATTATGAAAAAAATAAGGATATAGATATAAAAAAAGTATTTCCTCAAAGTGGAAAAAAAGTATACTGGAAATGTGAAAATGGTCATTCATGGAAAGCACAAATCAGTACCAGAGTTAATAATAATTCTCATTGCCCAGAATGTTATAAGTTTTATAAATCTTCTTTTTCTGAGCAGGTAATATATTATTATATAAAACAAATATTTAAAGATGCGATAAGTAGATACAAATATAAAAATAAACATGAAATTGATATATTTATTCCTAGTATAAATTTAGGAATAGAATATGATGGATGTTACTATCACAGAAATCTAGAAAGAGAAATAGCAAAAAATAAATTTTTAGAAAGTGAAAAAGTTCATTTGATTCGAGTAAAAGAAATGAAAAAAAATATCGAGGAAAAACAAAAAGATAATATAATATATTGTAAATATGATTATAAATATGACTTTATGAAAGAAGTAATAGCTGAAATATTTCAAATTATAAACAATAAATATGGAAAAAAACTAAAGATATCGGTTGATGTGTTAAGAGACCGTTATAAAATTTGGGATATATTTTTAAATGTACAAAAACAAAATAATTTACTTACGACACATCCAAAGTTGGTAGAAGAATGGGATTATGAGAAAAATGGCATTTTAATCCCAGAAATGTTTACTCATGGATCGATGCAATTAATTAGTTGGAAATGTAATAAAGGTCACACTTTTGAAGCAACCATAAATAATAGAGCACATACCAAAAAAGGAAGAAAATGTCCTTATTGTGCTAATTTTAAAGTGAATGATGAGAATAGTTTGAAAAATATAGCACCTGAACTAGCAAAAGAATGGGACTATGAGAAAAATGAAAAAAAACCAGAAGAAGTTTTATATAGAACGTCAAAAATATATTACTGGAAATGTGACAAAGGACATTCTTGGAAAGCAAGAGTTTCAGATAGATATAGAGGAAGTCGATGCCCATTTTGTTATCATAACAGAATTACATATGAAAAATCTTTTGCTTATAAATATCCACTACTTTTAAAAGAGTGGGATTATGAGAAGAACAAAGGAATCAATCCTGAAAAAATAGGAGATACTTATACTGGAAAAGTATGGTGGATATGCAATAACAAACATTCTTTTCAATTTTCTGTACAATATCGAGTAAGAAGAAGAACTTGTCCTAAATGTAATGAAGATAAAATAAGAGAAGAATTAAAAAGAAGAACATCACTAGATTTTTTAGAAAGTCAATGGGATATGGAAAAAAATCAGGAAAAATTCATAGAAAAAAATTTATTACCACATCATTATTATTATTGGAAATGTGAAAAAAATCATATGTGGAAAGAAACTTGGGAAAAAAGAAAAAAAGGAAGAGAATGTCCTTATTGTAGAGGTAGAAAATTAAGTAAAGATAATACTTTAGCGGTTGTGTATCCACAATTATTGATAAAATGGAATAAAGAAAGGAATTTACCACTAACCCCTTATAATATAACATCTAAATATAGTAAAAACATATGGTGGAAATGTGAAAAGAACCATATATGGAAAAGAAAAGTAAAAGATCAACTAAAAAATGATAAATGTCCTTATTGTACACATCGCCTTCCTAGCCTAGAATATAACTTTGCTGTTTTATATCCTGAAATTGCAAGAGAATGGGAAGTGAATATGAATCATAATTTAAAACCGACGCAAATATTGCCAAAAAGTAGTTTAAAGTATTATTGGAAATGCCAAAAAGGACATATTTGGCAGGCGACACCTAGTAATCGTTCTCGAGGAAGAGGATGCCCGATTTGTTATAAAGAATCAAGAATGGAGCAAACATAAAAATGATATTTATTTTATTGCATAAATAAAATACCTTATTTTAGAACTTTTTAACATTCACTTTTTACGTAAAGAAAACATAATATATAGCAAAATAACGTGAAAGGTGGGAGAATTATGTCTGATTACATAATAGAAGGTGGCAGAAAACTAGAAGGAGAAGTAGAAATATCAGGCTCAAAAAATGCAGCATTACCTATTATTGCAGCTACTATTTTAAATGGAGGGAAAACGACACTATATAATGTGCCAAACATACATGATACGCAAATGATGTTTGAAATATTAAGAAAAATAGGAGGAACGGTAACAAAAAAGCCTAATAAAGTAATAATAGATACTAGTAAGATAGATAAATATGAAATACCAGAAGATCTGATGAGACAAATGCGTTCTTCTGTAATTTTTGTTGGTAGCTTGGTAGGAAAGCATAGAAAAGTTACCTTTTCTTATCCAGGGGATTACGATATTTGATTGATACATCGGACAAGTTTAAGATAAATGAATGGATACAAGAATTTAAATAGAAAAACAGATAAGCTTTAAAAGTAAAATTTTAAGGCTTACATAGGTAAGTCTTTTTAATTATAAGGAGAAATTTATGACAAAGTATCTGAAATATATATTAATTTTAATTTTATTTATACTACCATTAAAAGTATCAGCAATAGGAACCTCTAAATATTATGTCGATGTAACTGTAAATGAAGATGGATCAGCAACTTTTAAGGAAATGATTATTTTTGACGGTAGCTATAACTATCTAAAAAGAAACCTCTATTTAAAAGGAAACACAAAAACATTCACAGGAAACAATGCCTCCGATTTCTACAATACCGATATATATAATGCTACTTCCATAATCAATATATGTGCATCTAGTACTTCTAGAAATATTTCTGATTTTAGTTATATTAAAAATCACGATACATGCTTTGATATTGTAACAAATGGTTATAGTGGAATGCATCACAAATATGAACTTAATGTCGATAATAACGACTACAATATTATTGTATACCATCCCAGCAGTTATGATAAAGCCTTCTACTTAGAATATACCATTATCGATGCGGTTGTTATCCATAACGATGTCGCTGAATTAATGTATAACTTTGAATGGAGTGAGGTAATAGAAGACTATCAAGTATATCTCCACTTACCAAAAGAAAGCCATACATTTAGAATCTTTTCCCACGGTCCAATGCAAGGTGAAAACAAACTAATTGATAACAAAACAGCCTATGCCTATTGGGAGTACCTAGAATCTGATACTAAAACCGATATAAGAATCGTTTTTGATAAATCTTTAGTTCCACAAGGCACCAAAAAGACTAATGTTTCTGCCCTAGATAAAATAGTAGAGTATGAAACAAAACAAGCTGAAATTCAAAATGACCTAAGAGAACAATTAAAAGAAGAAATAAAAAATAATGCCATCTACTATACCGAATACGCATCTAAACATCCAAGTAGAGAAAACTACAATAATGCCATTTACTATGTAGACCAATTAGACGACGAAGAGTTAAAAAAAGAATTACAAACTACCTTAAACAAAGTGTTAGAAGAAGTAATAAGAAAAGAAAAAATAGCTAGAAACATCTCGCTAACATTAACTATCCTCTGGATTTTAGGATTATGTTATTTAACTTACAAATTCTATAAAAAATATGATAAAGAATATAAAAGCCTATTTACCAACGAATATCTACGCGAATTACCCGCCAGTTATGGACCCGAAATATTGGGTTATCTTCTTACAAAAAGCAATATCAAAAGTGAATATTTAAGTGCATCCATTATGGAACTAATCAGAAAGAAAAGCCTAAAAATAGATGATACTTATAGCAATAACAAAAAATTTAAAATAATAGATTTAAAAGATGAAAAAGTAGATGAAAACCTAACTAGTAGTGAAAAATTATTAAAAAAATGGTTTATTAACGAAGTAGGTAATGGTGAATATGTAACTGATAGTGATATTAAAAGAGCTAGTAAAAATGATTATGAAGATTTTCTAAGTAGTTATCGCAGTTGGAAAAACGAAGTAATATCCGTAGGAGAATCAATGAATTTCTATGAGAAAAATGGTGGTAAAAAAGCACTATATTGCCTATACGCTCTAAGTGGAATAGCAATCTATATCCTATGTGTCGCAATCTACCCCAATAGTGTATTTCCATTCATTTTAGTACCAATTTCCATTATTGCAACGATATATATATTAACTTCTTCCAAAAAAACAACCAAAGGAAATGATGATTACGTTAAATGGATGGCATTCAAAAGATTCTTATTAGATTTTGGCCGTTTTGAAGAAAAAGAACTACCAGAAATTTATCTATGGGAACATTTCCTAGTATATGCAACCACCTTTGGTATTGCTGATAAAGTAGAAAAAGCGATGAATATGAAAATACAAGAATATAAATTAGATACAAATAGTAGTTATATCCCATATTTCTATACCAGAAATATTATGATAAATAATATAATTAATAATAGTATCCAAACCGGTATTAGTAAAGCCCAATCTGCATACAATGCCGCTCACTCATCATCATCATCTTCAGGTGGCTTTGGTGGAGGAGCATCATTCGGTGGTGGTGGAGGCGGCTTCGGCGGTGGCGGTGGCCGTGGCTAATTACTATTACCCCAAAGATGATACCAACTATCCAGTTACTATAATTAAAAAAAATAATAAAAATACCTACATTAGAGTAACCGAAGATTTAAATATTATAGTAACTACCAATTACTTTGTTACTAACAAAAGTATTGAAAAATTATTAGAACAAAATAGTACATACATAAATAAAATGATCGACAAAAGAAAAAATAAATTAACAAAAAAAAGCAATAACAATGATTATAATATTTCCATATTCGAAGAAAACTACCAAGTTATATATAGTGATTCTTTTCAAAAAGCAGAAATATCCAATAACTATATATACGTAAAAAACAAAAAAGAATTAAATAAATATATAACCAAGTATATTACTGATATTATAAAATCACATATAGATGCCTACCTTAATATCATTGAAGAAAATATACCCATTCCTAACTTAAAATTAAGAAAAATGAAAACCAGATGGGGAGTTTGCAATAGAAAAAACAATAATATTACTCTTAATTTAGAATTAATAAACTACAATATAGAATGTTTAGATTATGTAATCGTCCACGAACTATGTCATTTCATCCAACCTAATCATTCTAAAGATTTTTGGCATCTAGTTGAAAAATATTACCCCAATTATAAAAAAGCAAGAAAAGCCTTAAAAAGCTAATTCTTGCCTTTTTAATAAAATAAAATATTTTATTCTTATCAATATTCGTGTTATAATATTATTATAGTTTGGAGTGATGATATGTTAATAACCTCAATAAATAACGAACACATTAAAGAATTAGCAAAACTAAAAGAAAAAAAATATCGCCAATTAACTAATTCATTTTTGGTAGAAGGCGAGCATCTAGTATTAGAAGCATATAAATGTGGCTTAATTAAAGAATTAATTCTAAAGGAAGACTATTTATTCCCAATTCCAATAAAACCGACCTATGTGACTTCTGATATTCTAAAAAAACTATCTGATAATATATCTACTCCTCCAGTAATGGCGGTAGTAAGCAAAAAAGAAGAAGATAAAATAGGAGAAAAAGTATTAATATTAGATAACATTCAAGACCCAGGTAATCTAGGTACTATCATTAGAAGTTGCGTTGCTTTTAATATTGATACTTTAATATTAAGTCAAGATACGGTCGATTTATATAATCCCAAAGTAATAAGATCAACTCAAGGAATGATTTTTCATCTAAACATTATTATTAAAAAACTCGATGAAATAATTCCTAAATTAAAAGAAGATGGTTACAAAATAATCGGTACCAAAGTTACCCACGGTAAAGATATTAAAGAAAGTAAAACATATAGTCATTATGCTATTATATTAGGTAACGAAGGAACTGGTATTAAAGAAGAAATATTATCTTTATGCGATGAGTATATATATATTAAAATGAATGAAAAATGTGAAAGCTTAAATGTAGGAGTAGCAGGAAGCATCATCCTATATGAATTAAATAACAAATGAATTATATAAAAATAGGCAAAATAGTCAATACTCATGGCATTAAAGGTGAACTTAGAATCATCAGCACCTTTAAATATAAAGATAAAATATTTAAAAACAATATGGGAATCTATATTGGAAACAACAAAACAAAAGAAATAATTAACACCTATAGACCTCATAAACAATACGATATGATTACTTTGTACGGCTACAATAACATCAATGAAGTGTTAAAATATAAAGGATTAAACGTCTATGTATTAAAAAGTGACATTAATCTAGAAAAAGGAAAATATTTAGATGAAGATCTAATAGGACTAAAAGTAATATGTGACCACAAAGAAATAGGAAATATTGAAAAAATAGAAAACTATCCTCATCAAGACTTAATTGTTGTCAAGTCTTTACAAAAGGAATATCTTATTCCATATGTTTCTGATATAATATTAAACATAAACTTAGAAAAAAAAGAAGTGACAATAAAAAACATTAAAGGACTGATATAAATGAAAAATAATTATCAAAAACTACCCAAATGTTATATCGGTAAAATAGGTGTATCAGAAATATCGTTTTTAGAAAATTTTTATTATCAACAAGATGATATAAAATATAAAAAAAGAAAAAGAAAATATGAATCACCATTAAATTATAACATTTATAAAAGAAGAGGCGATTTAAAATGACTATCGATATAGTAACTTTATTTCCTGAAATGTTTGAAAACTTTCTAAAAACTTCAATTATAAAAAGAGCAATCACCAAAGAATTAGTAAAAATTAACATTCATAATCTAAGAGATTATTCAAATTATAAAAACAAACAAGTAGATGAATATCCTTACGGTGGTGGAGCAGGAATGGTGCTTATGTGTGAACCGGTATTTAACGCAGTAGACGCACTAAAAAAGGAAAATACCAAAGTAATAATGACCACCCCAAGTGGTATAACTTATAACCAAGATACTGCCATAAATTTAAGTAAGGAGAAACATTTAATTATATTATGTGGCCATTATGAAGGCTTTGATGAACGCATAAGGACTATATGTGATTATGAAATTAGCATTGGAAATTATGTTCTAACCGGCGGTGAAATACCAGCTATGGTAATTACCGATAGTGTTACTAGACTAATAAATGGAGTAATCAGCAAAGAAAGCCTAATCAGCGAATCTTTTAATAATGGGTTACTTGATTATCCTAACTATACTAAACCGGAAGTATTCAAAGGAATGAAAGTTCCAGAAGTATTATTAAGTGGACATCATCAAAAAATCGATGAATATCGTCATTCTGAACAAATAAAAAAAACTAACGAACTAAAAAATAAGTAAGTGTAGGTGAATATATGAAAAAAGAAAAGAATTATTTTCTCCATAAAGACCAATCGACAAGTGAATTAGTATACATTGAATATAATAAAATGGATGGCTATAATATTGTTCCTAAAGCACAAAAAAAAGATGCTATCGAAGTAAACAAAATTGTCTTTGTCTCACCAACATTAAGTGAAAAATTAATAAGGAAAAAAATAGAAAAAAAAATAACCTCCTTAATAAATGCCTTAAAAGAAATAGATGAAGACGAAGATCCATCTGGCGATATTATTAAAAAAAGCCTTGTTGAAGCAGAACGACTTAAATTAATGCTAATAAACACCTATGTCAAATACCTAGGCAATACTTATCACAGCTTAACCCTAAAAAAGATTCAAATTATAATAAATCAACTAAGATTAAAATTATATATGTTAAAAGAAAAAGAATATACATATGATTATAACGAGTTAAAAGGCAAGGGGCGTTAAAAAATAATTAAAAAATATTGAAATTTTTAAATATTTATGTTATTCTTATATAGAAACGCAAAAAAGTAGGTAATCCGCTTAAATTTATTAATGATTACTGGTAAGATAAGGAGAGTGACAATCGTGAATTTACTAGACAAAATTACTTCTAAACAACTTCGTACTGATTTGCCTGAATTTCAAGTTGGCGATACAGTTAATGTTGGTTGGAAAGTAAAAGAAGGTAAAAGAGAAAGAGTTCAAGAATTTGAAGGAATTGTTATTGCGCGTAAAGGAGCTGGATTGTCTGAAACCTTCACCGTTAGAAAAATAGCTTCTGGTGTTGGTGTTGAAAGAATATTCCCAGTTAACGCTCCAGATTCTAAACTAGCTTATATTAAGGTAGTTAAAAAAGGTCGTGTTAGAAGAGCAAAACTATATTTCCTAAGAAATCGTGCTAGTGCGTTTAAACCTAAAGAAAGAAATTAAACTTTAACTTTCTTTTTTTTTAATTTTGTTATATAATCATAATAGGTGATTTGTATGAAAAAACTATTTAAAAATATAATGCCATATCTTATAATTATTATATTTGTAATTCTTATTAGAAGTTTTATAATAACCCCTGTGCAAGTAGTAGGAAGTTCAATGAGCCCAACTTTAACAAATGGCCAAGTGTTAATATTAAGTAAAATTGATTATCGATTAAATGAAATATCTAGATATGATATCGTAGTTATTGATACCGAAGATTCTCCACTGATCAAAAGAGTTATCGGTCTGCCAGGAGAACATATCAGCTATCATTATGGTAAATTATATATTAATGGTGAAGAAACAGAAGATAAATACGCTAAAATCACTGGTAATTTTGATCTTAAAGATTTGGGATATGACAAAATACCGGAAAACTATTATTTTGTAATCGGTGACAATCGCAACGATTCAGTAGATAGTAGAATAATAGGGCTTATCAATATAAAAGATATAGAAGGCAGTGCCAATTTAAGATTATGGCCATTAAATAAAATAAAATATGTAAAATAAAGTTTTTAGATAATAAAATTTGTAGCAAATCATAATTGATTTGCTTTTTCTATTGACATATAATAAACATAGGTGTATCATTGTATTAAGCAGATAATACAGCGATAGAAAGGAAAAGAATATGAAATTTGAATTTGATAACAATATGCCAATATATATACAACTAGTAGAACAAATGAAAATATATATTATATCGGGACATATCAAAGCAGGACAGCGGTTGCCATCGGTAAGAGAATTAGCCATTCAAACTAAAGTAAATCCCAATACGATGCAAAAAGCGTTAGTAGAATTAGAAGAATTAAAGTTAGTATATACAAAAAGAACGAATGGTAAATTTGTAACAACAGACGAAAAACTAATAGAAAAGTTAAAATACGAATACGCCTGTGAGTTATCAAATAAATATTTTGAAAGTATGAAAAACATTGGCTTTACCAAAAATGAAACAATTAAATATTTAAAAGATTTAGAAGGAGATAAATAATGGAATTATTAAAGTGTATTCATTTAGAAAAAAGTTTTGCCAACAAAAAAGTTTTGCAAGACATTAATTTGACAATACCAAGGGGAAAAATTATTGGTTTACTAGGTAAAAATGGTCAAGGAAAAACAACCCTTATTAAACTTATCAACGATTTACTTACCCCAACTAAAGGTGAAATATTAGTAAATGGCAAAAATATAGGAGTAGATAGTAAAAAAAGTATTTCTTATCTACCAGAAAGAACATATCTAGATAAAACAATGACCGTTGACAAAGTAATTGAATATTTTGAAAAATTTTATGACAACTTTGATTCTAAAAAAGCAAGAAAGTTACTTAAAGATTTGGATTTAGACACTACTTTAAAGTTATCTAAAATGAGTAAAGGAATGCAAGAAAAAGTACAATTAGTTTTAGTTATGAGTAGAGTTGCCGATTTATATATTTTAGATGAACCCCTAGGAGGAGTAGACCCTGCAACAAGAGATTATATACTAGATATCATTCTTAGCAATTTTAACGAAAGCGCAAGTGTAATTATATCCACTCACTTAATAGCGGATATAGAAAGAATACTAGATGAAGTAATCTTTATTGATAAAGGTAAAATAATATTGCACTCTGATTCAGATGAACTTAGAAAAAAAGAAAATGGATCAGTAGATGAAATATTTAGGAGGATGTTCAAATGCTAAAGAAGTTATTAAAATATGATTTAGAAAGTATATTTAAGTTTATAGTTATCTTTTACAGTTTATCATTATTCTTTGGAGTCTTAACTAGAATATTCTTAAATATTAATGGGTCTTTTATTATGAATATCATAGGACAAATATCAAGTGGTGCCACAATATCGATGATGGTTAGCATATTAATCAATAATTTAATGCGTTTATGGGTTAGATTTAAAAATAATTTTTATGGAGATGAATCTTATTTAACACATACATTACCAGTAGAAAAAAAGACACTATATTTATCAAAAATACTTACTGCAATCATTACGTTATTTACAAGCATATTAGTAATAACCCTAACCCTATTTATTGCTTATTATTCTAAAGAAAATATAGAAATATTAAAAAAAATTTTATTACCAATTGCCACAACCTATGGTAGCACCATAATTAAAATATTACTAGCATTTATATTCGTATTATTTTTAGAATTTGCTAATATCTTACAATCTGGCTATACAGGAATAATATTAGGGCATAAAATGAATAATTCAAAAGTAGCCTTCTCAGTACTATTTGGGTTTTGTACCTATATAATTACACAGATATTAGTATTAATTTCAATCTTTATCGTAGCATTATTCAATAAAGATATTATGAATTTATTTTTCACAAATCAAATTATTAATATTAATATGGTAAAAATCATTATTTACTTATCCATTATAATATACACAATAACAATAATCATCGGATATATTATTAATATAAAATTATTTAAAAAAGGAGTAAACGTTGATTAAGCAAAAACGCAAGTAAATAATAATTCATAAAAATAATAGTGATAATCAAACTAAAAAAAATTCAGTGGAAATTTTAAATTATTTGATAAAATTACTTTAAGTGATTGACAGAATAAGAAATTTCACTTTAGAGATCATTTAAAAATAAATATATAATATTGTAAAAAAATAAAATTTATGATACCCTATAATAGAAGGAAGAAAAATTATTACACATTAATCAAACAAAAAATGGTAATATTTACAAAAACTAAGGAAGGTTTTAGAATGTTAAAATCCTCTTAAGGAATACCATTTTATTATTAACATTTTAAGAGAAATGAAAGGGATGTATGAAGATGAAAAAGAATTGGTTACTTATTATAACGAGTAGTATCGTTTATTTAGCAATTATTGCTCTGTCTATTTATTATATGATTATTCCGGGAATTAATAAATTAAAAGAAGTAAACGCCATTAAAGATTTAACATATGAAGAAAAAACCAAACTAATCGATGATATTAATCAAAAGTATATATTATTAGAACAAGATCTAAACAATAAATATGCACCATCTATCAAAGAAATCAATGATAAATATAGTAATCTAGAACAACAAATAAAAGATAAATATAACCAAAAAGAACAAGAAATCAATGATAAAATAAGTGATAAAGAAGTAGAGCAAAATAAAGAGTTCTTTAAAAATGGACTTAGCAAAAAATACTACAATTTAAGAGATGAAATATCTACATTGAGAAATGAAAAATATGATATAGAAAAACAACAAAGAAAAGAAATAGATAATAATAATGACTTAAGAAAAGCAGAAATTAAAACTATAGAAGCGAATCAAACTTCTGAATTAAATAGATTAAG
>OLRV01000589.1_pt1 | contig 35524 bp, 19 predicted proteins | sample 1672421 | NCBI WGS metagenome assembly OLRV01 (sample SAMEA3136684, study PRJEB25190) | human gut metagenome | biome: human gut; feature: human-associated habitat; material: faeces | place: Austria | collected 2013
GACGAGGACAAGACCGTTGAGAACCCCACCTGCATCCGCTGCGGCCGCTGCGTGGAGGCCTGCCCCATGCACCTGGAGCCCCTGTTCTTGTATCAGTATGCCTCCAAGGGCATGGTGGAGGAGCTGAATGACGCCCACATCATGGACTGCATGGAGTGCGGCGCCTGCTCCTACATCTGCCCGGCCCGGATGCACCTGACCCATATGTTCAAAACCGGCAAGCAGCTGGTGAAGGACAAGGCGGCCGCTGACCGGGCTGCCGCCGAGGCAAAGAAAAAGGCCGAAGAAGCAAAGGAGGCCGCTGCGAAATGACTGACTACAAGAATCTCAAACTGATTGCCACTTCCTCTCCCCACATCCGGGCGGCAGAGAACACCCGCTCCATCATGCTGGACGTCATCATCGCCCTGGTGCCTGCCATGGTGGCCTCGGTGATTCTGTTCGGCTTCCGGGCGGCGGTGGTCATCCTCACCTGTGTGGCCACCTGCGTCCTCAGCGAGTACCTGTGCCGCCGGGTGATGGACCGGCTGAACCACGGGATCTCTATCGTCTCCCGCCCCGGGCAGGGGACACTCCCGGGCACGAATATCGACCGGGAGTGATAAAATAATGCCCGATAATGCTAAATTTTCTCATAATTATTCTTAATTTTACCACATATTTTTAGAATGATGACTATTAATCCAAAACTTATTTAATCTAAGGAACACCTATGAACAAACGCCTTGCAAGCGCGCTGCTATGCGCCGCGTTATTGGGTTCCGGGATTCTCCGGGCTGATAACATCGTTATTTCCAACAGGAAAAGCTCTATTCTGATCACGGCTCAAAAGGGTGAATCGCCCCGGATACAGTACTTCGGCCCCCGGCTGGCGAATCCCGGCGACGTATTCGACAGCGGAAGCGCCTTCAACGACCCGGTATACCCCCAGTTCGGCGTCCAGTGCTCGCGTGAAACAGCCATTCAGGCAACCCACAACGACGGCAACATGTCGCTCGAACTGGTCGTGGAGTCGGTCACCAGGGAGAACCGCGACGGCGGCCAGGTCACGGCGATCGCAACCAAAGACAAATTCTACCCGTTCTATGTCACCGTCTACTACAAGACCTATCCCGACTGCGAAGTGATCGAGACCTGGACGGAGATCCGCCACCTGGAAAAGAAACCCGTCACGCTCTACCGCTTCGCGTCGGCCTTCCTGCCCGTGCGCCGCGGCGACAACTGGCTCTCGCACTTCCACGGCCCCTGGGGCGCCGAGGCATACCTCTACGAGGAAGCGCTGACCGACGGCATGAGGGTCATCAAGGACAAGGACGGCGTACGCAATACGCAGAACAGCTGCCCGTCGTTCATGCTCACGCTCGACGGGCGCCCCGATGAACAGCACGGCATGGTCATCGGCGGCACGCTGGCATGGAGCGGCAACTACCGTATCGCCATCGACAACGACAATGCCCACACCACACGCATCTTCGCCGGCATCAACGAAGACCAGTCGCAATACATCCTCGAACCGAAAGAGGTCTTCACGACCCCCGTATTCGCCTTCACCTTCAGCGACGAGGGCAAGGGCGGCGTCAGCCGCAACTTCCACCGCTGGGCGCGGCTGCACCGGCTCAACCACGGCGGCGAGCAGCGCAGCATCCTGCTCAACAGCTGGGAAGGCGTCTCGATGAACGTCAACCAGGAGGTGATGGATCAGATGATGGCCGACTTCGCCGCCATGGGCGGGGAGATGTTCGTGATGGACGACGGCTGGTTCGGCGACAAATACCCGCGCAACAACGGCACGTCGAGCCTCGGCGACTGGGTGGTCTGCAAGGAGAAACTCCCCGAGGGCATCGAGGGGCTGACGGCCTCGGCCAGAGAGAAAGGGCTCAAGTTCGGCATCTGGATCGAACCCGAGATGACCAACTCGAAGAGCGAGCTTTTCGAGAAGCACCCCGAATGGGTGATCCAGCAGCCCCACCGCGAGATGCACAAGGGTCGCGGAGGCACGCAGCTCGTGCTCGACCTGTCGAACCCCGAAGTACAGGAATTCGTGTTCGGCGTCGTGGACAAGCTGATGACGGCGCACCCTGAAATCGCCTACATCAAGTGGGACGCTAACATGACGCTGTTCAACTACGGGTCGACATACCTGCCCCGCGACAAACAGTCGCACCTCTACATCGCCTACCACCGCGGCCTGGAAAACATCCTCAAGCGCATCCACGCCAAATATCCCGGCCTGGTGATGCAGGCCTGCGCCAGCGGCGGCGGCCGTATCAACTACGGGCTGCTGCCTTACTACGACGAATTCTGGACGAGCGACAACACCGACGCCCTGCAACGCATCTTCATCCAGTGGGGCGTTTCGAGCTTCTTCCCCGCCGTAGCGATGGCCTCGCACGTGAGCGTGGACACCAACTACCAGACCGGCCGCAAGACGCCCCTCAAACTGCGTTTCGACGTGGCGATGAGCGGACGCATGGGCATGGAGCTCCAGCCCGCACACATGACCGACGAGGACAAGGCCTTCGCCCGACGCGCCATCGCCGACTACAAGCTGATCCGCCCCGTCGTGCAGCAGGGCGACCTCTACCGCCTGATCTCGCCCTTCGACAAGACCGGGTACGCATCGCTGATGTACGTCTCGCCCGAAAAAGACCACGCGGCCTATTTCGTCTACAAGCTGGAACAGTACCACAACATGCCCCGGCCGGCGTTCCGGATGGCCGGGCTCGACCCGCAGAAGAGGTACCTCGTCAGGGAGCTCAGCCTCGACGGCAAGCCCATTCCCCAGGACGGCAAGACCTTCACCGGGGCGTTCCTGATGAAGACCGGCCTCGACTTCGAGGTGGGCGGCGAACATGCCAGCCACGTACTCGAACTCAAGGCGGCGGAGTAATCCCGCCAGCCCCCGGCCGGGCCGGCATCGGCCCGGCCGGACAAAACACCCATGCCATGAAAAAACTATTCCCCCTGATCGCCGTGCTGGCCACGCTGTGCGCAACCGCGGCGCAGCGTCCCCTGCAACTCATCCCGCAGCCCGTCCGGGCCGAACTCCGCGAAGGGCTCTTCGCCGCCCGGGGCTGTAAAGTCACCGCCGAAGGCTTCGCCTCCCGGCCCGAAGGGCTGATCCGGGTGGCCTCGGCACTGGCCGCCCCACACGGAAAGCAGCCGGCCCGGAAAACGCGGAACACGCTCTTCCTGCAACTGGACGCCCGCGCGGGCATCCCCGCCGAAGGATACCGGCTCCGCGTCGCCGAACACGCGGCAGAACTCACGGCGGGCGATGAAAGCGGCATCTTCTACGGACTCCAGACGCTCCTGCAAATGGCCGACGCCGACGGTAACATCCCCTGTGCCGAGATCGAGGACTACCCCCGCTACGGCTACCGGGGACTCCACCTGGACGTCTGCCGCCACTTTTTCCCCGTGGAGTTCGTGAAGGGCTACCTCGACCGCATGGCCGCCGCCAAGCTCAACACCTTTCACTGGCACCTGACCGACGACCAGGGCTGGCGCATCGAGATCAAACGCTACCCGCGCCTGACCCAGGTCGGGGCGTGGCGTTCGAAATCCCAGATCGGCAGCTACGAGGAGAAGCCCGCCACCTTCGAATTCGGGCGGTACGGCGGCTTTTACACGCAGGACGAGATCCGCGAGGTCGTCGCCTATGCCGCCGAGCGGTACATCACGGTCATCCCCGAAATCGAAATGCCCGGACACTCGCTCGCGGCCCTGACGGCCTACCCCTGGCTGGGGTGCGGGAACGGAGACGAATCCTACGAAATAGCGGGTTGGATCTGCGGCCCGGACAACGTCCTCTGTCCGGGCAAGGAGAGCACGTTCGAATTCCTCGAAAACGTGCTCGACGAGGTCGTCGCGCTCTTTCCCTCGAAGCTGATCCACATCGGCGGCGACGAATGCCAGCACACCCGCTGGGAGGCCTGCCCCGACTGCCAGGCCCGTATCGCGGCCGAGGGGTTGCATGACGAGACGCAGCTGCAATCCTACCTCACCCACCGCATCGACAGCTACCTCGCATCGAAAGGCCGGCAGCTGATCGGCTGGGACGAGATCATGGAGGGCGGGCTGTCGCCCGGGGCGGTCGTCATGAGCTGGCGGGGCACACAGGGCGGCATCGCGGCGGCAAGGCACCACCACCATGTGGTGATGACCCCCGGCCAGTACCTCTATTTCGACAAACGGGGGACGGATTCGCCCGACGAACCCGTGAGCCTGAACCTCTCCCTGCCGCTGGAGAAGATATACGGCTACGACCCGGCCGAGGGGCTCTCCGAAGAGGAGCAGCAATACCTGCTGGGCATACAGGCCAACCTGTGGACGGAATTCGTGGCGACCGGGAAGCGGGTCGAGTACCAGTTGCTGCCGCGCATCTACGCCCTCTCCGAGATCGCATGGTCGCCCGTGACGCGCAAATCGTGGGAAGAGTTCTCCCGGCAGCGCCTTCCGGCATACCTTGCGCGGCTCGACGCCGAAGGGGCAGCCTACCAGGTTCCGCAACCCTACGGCATCCGCGAAGAGGCGCTCGAAGGGGGATGTTTCCGCTTCACAATCCGCCCGCCTTTCCCGGGCTGCCGGGTCTATTACACGCTCAACGGCGCCACGCCCTACGACTTCGACCGCGAAGTGCCGGGCGAATTGGAGGTCATCGTTCCCCAGGGGGAACAACGGGTGCTCAAATGCGTCGCCGTCACCCCCGCCGGACGCCGAAGCATGGTCGTCACCACCCGCCTGGGCAACCCCGGGGAGTAACACGGCGAACCGCAGGTCACGGATACTGCCAAAAAAGTACATAATCCTGCCACGCGCCCTGTTTTCCGATGCAAAATTTCGGGCATTGCTGCGAAATTTCTACCTTAGCAATGCAAACCGATACCCATGAAGCACTTGATTCTTATGTTGTCGGCCCTCGTGGCCGTATCCGCAGGCCACGCACAGGTGGCCGTACACGAAAAAAGCCCGGAAACCAAATACGCCTTCACCCTCGCCTCGCCCCGCCAGACGGCCGCGATCCTCTACGATGCATCCGACGCCGCGGTGGTGAAACGCGCGGCGGAGCTCTTCGCCGCCGACGTGGAGGCCGTAACGGGCCGACGCCCGCAGGTGACCTCCGCGACCGGAGAAACAGGCCCGGCGGTAATCGTCGGGACGGTCGGAGGCAGCGCCCTCATCCGCAGGCTCTCCGAAGCGGGGAAGATCGACACCGCCCCGCTCGAAGGCGCCTGGGAGCGTTACCTGATCCAGACCGTCGCCAATCCCCTGCCGGGCATCCGCAAAGCCCTCGTCATCGCGGGCAGCGACCGCCGCGGCGCGGCCTACGGGCTCTTCACGCTCTCGGAGCTGATCGGCGTATCCCCCTGGTACTGGTGGGCCGACGTTCCGGTGAAAAAACATGCGGCGCTCCATGTCGACGCCCCGCCGACCTACTCCCAGACGCCGTCGGTGCGCTACCGCGGCATCTTCCTCAACGACGAGGACTGGGGTCTGACGCCCTGGGCCTCGCAGACCTTCGAGCCCGAGCGCGGCAACATCGGCCCCAGAACCTACGCCAAGGTCTGCGAACTGCTGCTGCGCCTCAAGGCCAACTACCTCGCCCCGGCCATGCACCCCGTTTCCACCTCGTTCAACCAAATCCCCGAAAACAAGCTCGTGGCCGACACGTTCGCCATCGTGATGGGATCGACCCACTGCGAACCGCTGCTGCTGAACACCGCCAGCGAATGGGATACCCAGACGATGGGGCCCTGGAACTACGACAAGAACAAGGAGGGTATCAACCGCGTGCTCACGCAGCGCGTGCGCGAGAACAGCCCCTATGAGAACGTCTATACGCTGGCGCTGCGCGGCCTGCACGACGGCGCCATGTCGACCACGCTGCCCATGCACGAAAAGGTGCGGATGCTCCAGCAGGCGCTGCTCGACCAGCGGCAAATCCTCGCCGAGAACATCGACCGCCCGGTCGAGACCGTCCCGCAGGCGTTCACACCCTACAAGGAGGTGCTGGAGATCTATTCCAACGGGCTGGAACTGCCCGACGACGTCACGATCGTCTGGCCGGACGACAACTACGGCTACATGAAACGTCTGAGCGGCGTGCGCGAGCAGCGGCGCACGGGGCGCTCCGGGGTCTACTACCATGTCTCCTACCTGGGCGTACCGCACAGCTACCTCTGGTTCAGCACGACGCCCCCGTCGCTGATGTACGAAGAGCTGCGCAAGGCCTATGACACCACGGCCGACCGGCTGTGGCTCTTGAACTGCGGCGACCTGAAAGGCTCGGAGATGCAGGTTTCGCTCTTCCTCGACATGGCCTGGGACATCGGCCGCTTCACGGCCGACAACGTCGTGACCTACCCGGCACGCTGGCTGGCCGGCATCTTCGGCGAAGCGTACTACGACCGCCTCGAGGCGATGACCCGCGAACACCTGCGGCTGGCCTTCCCCCGCAAACCCGAATACATGGGCTGGGGCTACCACTGGAACCGCTTCGACCACAACTGCGAGCAGCTTACCGACACCGATTTCTCGTTCACCAACTACGACGAGGCACCGCGGCGGCTGGAGGCCTACCGGAAGCTCGGCGCCCGAGCCGAAGCCCTGTTGCACGAGATCGGCGACGAAGCCCGCCCGGCTTTCTACCAGTTGGTCTACTATCCCCTGCGCGGCGCCGAACTGATGAACCGCATGACGCTCGGCGGCCAGCGCAACCGCTGGTACGCACGCCAGGGCCGCGCGGCGACCAATGCCGTGCGCGACGAGGTGCAGCGCTGCTACGACAGCCTGCAGGTCATCACCCGGGGCTACAACTCGCTGCTCGGCGGCAAATGGAACCACATGATGTCCATGCGCCAGAACTACGACGGCGTGAGCTCCTATTTCAACCTGCCGCACCTGGCAACGCACGATGCCGCAGGCGCTCCCCGGCTGGCATTGCAGGTCGCAGGCGAGGACGTCACGGGCGCCCGGGCCTTCCACGCCCTGCCTGCGTTCGACAACTACCTGCGCCGCACCTACCCCGTCGAGATATACAACCGGGGCGGCGGCACGCTCGCCTGGACGGCGCATGCCTCCGAACCCTGGGTCGTCCTGAGCAAATCCGCCGGAAAAACTGCCGACGAAGAGCGCATCACGGTGGGCATCGACTGGGAGAAAGCCCCCTCGGGGAACGCGGTGCCGGCCCAGATCGTCTTCCGCGCGGGTGAACAGTCCGAGAAGGTGCTCGTATCGCTCTTCAACCCCACCGCCCCGTCGCGGGCCGAGCTCCGCGGCATCTACGTCGAGAACAACGGCTGCGTCTCGATCCCCGCCGCAGGCTGCCACCGCGTCCGTGAAAACGACCGAATCAAAATAACGGTCGTCGAAGACCTCGGCATCGAAGGCCCCGCGCTGCAGCTGGGCGACCCGACCGCCCCGCTCCAGATCTTCCGCAGCCGCGACGTCCCGTGCGCCGAATACGACTTCTACGCCTTCGACGCCGGTTCGGTCGATGTCTACACCTACGTGCTGCCGACCTTCCCGCTCCACGCCGACCGCGATTTCCGCATCGGCGAAAACACGAACACCGACACCAAGTACAGCGTCCAGATCGACGACGGGGCATTGGCCACCCCCTCCTCGTCGCACGTCGAATACTCGCAGGTGTGGTTCGAAAGCGTGCTGCGCAACTGCGCCGTCAACAAATCGACGCTCCACATCGACAAGCCGGGACGCCACACGCTGCGCATCCGCGTCGGCGACCCAGGCATCGTCCTGCAAAAGATCGTCCTCGACTTCGGGGGCATGAAACGCTCTTACCTCGGCCCGCAATCGACCCTAATCGAATAACTTATGAAATACGTAACTCTCCTTTTCGCATGCCTTGCGGCATACTGCGCCGCGGCGCAAAATACGGCCTCGGCAGCCGGCAGGAGCGGCAACCCCGTCTTCCCGGGCTGGTACGCCGACCCCGAAGGGGTGGTCTTCGGCGACACCTACTGGATCTACCCGACCTACTCGGCCGACTACGACGAGCAGACCTTCATGGACGCCTTCTCGTCGAAAGACCTCGTACACTGGCAGAAGCACCCCCGGATCGTCTCCAACGACGAGGTGAAGTGGGTGAAACGCGCCATGTGGGCGCCCGCGGCCGTCCATGCCAACGGCAAGTATTACCTTTTCTTCGCCGGCAACGACATCCACGAGGGTGAAACCGGCGGCATCGGCGTAGCCGTGGCCGACTCCCCGGCCGGGCCGTTCCGCGATGCGCTGGGCAAGCCGCTCATCGACAGCATCGTCAACGGGGCCCAGCCCATCGACCAGTTCGTCTTCCGCGACGACGACGGCAGCTACTACATGTACTACGGCGGCTGGGGGCACTGCAACATGGTTCGCCTGTCGCCGGATCTGCTGCGTATCGTGCCCTTCGACGACGGCACCCTCTACAAGGAGGTCACCCCCGCGAATTACACCGAGGGGCCGTTCATGCTCAGGCACCGCGGGAAATATTACTTCATGTGGTCGGAAGGGGGCTGGACGGGCCCCGATTACTGCGTCGCCTACGCCATCGCCGACTCGCCCTTCGGGCCGTTCGAACGCATCGGCAAGATCCTCGAACAAGACCCGGCGATCGCCCGCGGTGCCGGGCACCACTCCGTCATACAGGTTCCGGAGCGGGACGAATGGTACATCGTCTACCACCGCCGCCCGCTGGACGAAACGGCAGCCAGCAGCCGTGAAACCTGCATCGACCGCATGTATTTCGATGCCGAGGGGCACATCGTCCCGGTCAGGATGACCCGCGAAGGCGTCGAAGCCCGCCCGATTCCCGCTGCCGGCAAGGCGCGGTAAACCTGTCCCGCAACCGGGAACCGTCCACGACCAAAATCCCCATTCGGCAGCATTGCCGAACGGGGATTTTGGTGCCTGCCGGCACTTATGGCGAACGGATGCGGCGTCATTCGCCCAGCCGCTCGGAGAGCCAGCGCACGAGCGAGTTCCGGAACTCGTCCTTGTATTTAAAGGTCTCGTTCCAGCCCCAGCCATGCCCGCCCGTCGGATAAATATGGATCTCGCCCGGCACCGAGGCGGCTTTGAGCGCATTGTAGAACAACGTGCCGTTGACCGGGGGCACCCCGTCGTCGTCATCGCTGAAGGCGATGAACGTCGGCGGAGTCCCGCTGGTCACGCGCAGTTCGTTGCTGAACGCCGCAACCAGCCCCTCGGCCGGTGCTCCGCCCAGCAGGTTCCTCCGCGACCCGGCATGCGTAAAACGTTCGTCCATCGTAATGACCGGGTAGACCAGGACGGCGAAATCGGGACGGTTCGCATCGCAGGTGAAGTGCGTCGCAGCCGTCGAGGCCAGGTGTCCCCCGGCCGAAAAGCCGATGACGCCGACCCGCGCGGGGTCTACGCCCCACCCGGCCGCATTCGCACGCACCAGCTCGATCGCCTGCTGCACGTCCCGGCGGGGCAGGTCGTAGTTGCCGTGGGGCATGGTGTATTTCAGCACGACGGCGGCAAACCCGCGCGCCGCGAACCACTCCGCCACCTGATAGCCCTCATGGCCGATAGCCAGGCCGCCGTAGGCACCGCCCGGGCAGACCACCACGGCCGGCGCCGGCTTCTTCCCTTCGGGGCGGTACAACGTGACATAGGGGGCGTTGTCGCGGTCGAATCCGGCACCGAGCCGCTCCGGGGCATACTTCCCGGCCTCGGGCCATAACATGAACTCCTCCTTCTGCTGTGCAGGGACAGCTGCGGCGAACAGCAGCGCCCACGCCGCCAAAATCAGTTTCTTTGTCATATCCATCGGTTGTTAACAGTAATACGATTTTTTCCGGGGTCAGCGCACGACCCGCACCCCATCGGGTGCCGACACGCTCGTCGAGACCTTCCCGTCGGCACCGCGCTCGTGGCGCACCCGGATAACGCCCCACGGGGTCGGGAACGTCCCCTCGGCCCACTTCAGGTGTCCCAGGTGGGGGCGCACCGCCACGGACTTGCAGCCCGGTTCGAGCGGCACGATGCCCAGCACGTGCCGCGAAAGCCAGGGAGTGGGGCCCGATGCCCAGCCGTGGCAAAGGCTGTGGCGCAACCCCTTGTAGCAATAGGCGCCCGACTCGGCATGGATGTCGAATTTCCCGGCCGGAACCGGCTCGTCGATACGCGCCGCACCGGCCGCATGCGCGTAATTGAGGTCTTCCCAGAAAGTCGTGGCCCCCAGGTCGAGCATCGCACCCCAATAATCGGAGATGATCTGCAAGGCCTCGTCGTAAAGGCCGCCTTCGGCCAGCGCCTCGAGCATGTAATATCCGTAGAAGGTCGAGAAACCTTCCGCCCCGCCCCGGGCGATCACCGTCCGGCACACCTTGCCGGGGTCGGCCAGCCCGGCCAGCACGAGCATCGCCGCCGCCTGCTTGTTCCGCAGGTGGTCGGGCACGTGCCGCCGCAACCGCCGCAGCGCCCCACGGCACTCCGACTGCATCTGCCTGTCGCCGAGCCAGCCGCCGATTTCGGCGCCGGCCTCCATGGCCATCACCATCAGGGCCTGATACCCGGCATGGATCACGTCGGGCATCTGGGACGTGGGCCAGTCCAGCAGGCGCTGGCCGCCCTGCAGGTTCTCGCGGTCGCCGTCCATCTGCGACGCCAGCACCCGCAGCAGGCCGCGCATATATTCCTGCTGTTCACCGAGATAGTTCAAATCGCCCTCGTACATATACAGGTCGCGGTGGATAATGACCCACCACATCGAGTAGGCCGCGATCCAGTTCATCCACCCGGGCAGCGGCGTATTGTCGCGCACGTGGTCGAGGCTCCGGCGCACGACCTCATTGCCGCCGAACACGCTCTGGACGGTCATCACCTCGGGGTGCATGTCCCCGAGCCATACCAGACGGTCGCGTTTCACCCCGTCCCAGAGGTACTCCTGCATATTGAGGTGGACGGTGTAGGCCCCCGTCTCCCAGATGCGGTTCAGCCGTTCATCATCGCAGCGGAACGACCCCAGATAAGGGACGTCGCGGTAACGGAGGATCGCCCGCACGGCTTTCAGATTGAGCTCCGCATCGGGCTCCACCAGGTCGATCCGCACGAAGCGGAACCCCGAGTTCCCGGCCTCGACATTGCCCAGCCACGGCACGCCGAGCGTAAAATCGCGCAGCGAATGCTCGTTCGTGGCGCTGGCCATCGGGGCGTCGCCGCCGACGTCGCTCATCGCCTCGCTCACCGATTCGCCCAGGCGGATCCGCACCTTCAGCGCCCGCTGGTCGGCGCGTATCGCCGCCGAGAGCGCGATCCCGCCGCACAACTCCTTGCCGAAATCGAGCAGCACGGAAGCCGAGCGCCCGTCGCGGGTCGAGAGGCGGCAGACATCGGGCGTCCCGGTCGTCAGCTGCCCGTCGAAATTCCGGAGCAGCGCTTCGGGATTTTCCACCCCCGCCGTCAGCTCGCCGGGCAGTGCGACCAGCCGCAGCGGGGTCACGTACCTGCGTGAAATCACATCCGCGGCGCTCCGGCCTTCCAGCCCCTTCTCCAGTATGTTCTCCTGCCCGTACACGGCCGCCGCAAAGGCCAGCAGCAGGGCAAGCAGTGCTATCTGTCTCATCGTGCAATCATCCGTTCGATTACCACCGGGTTGAACAGCCCCGAAGGCTGTAACTGCGAATCGGGACGCCACGGATTGTTCAGCGTCCATGTCCCGCGCTGATCCTCGGGGAGCCTGCTGTCGCCGATCAGGCGGTTCACCCACGTATTGACCACGTCGATGACGAGGGTATTCTTCCCTTTGCGCACGAAGTCCGTGACGTCGACCCTGTACGGCGCCGTCCACACGCCCCCGGCGTACTTGCCGTTGACATAGACCTTGGCCATCACGCCGACCTGGCCCGTGTTCACGTACAGCCGGCCGGATTTCTCCTTCCCCCTGAGGTCGAACGTCGTCTCATAGCGGACACTGCCCGAGAAATAGCGCACCGACTCGTCGTCGGAGAGCCGCAGGTCTTTCAGTTCGTCCGCCACGACAGGCTCCGCCGGGCCCCGGCGCCCCTCCTGGAAGGTCAGTGTCCACGGCCCGTCCAGCGTCTTGACCCGCACCGGGGTCGGGAAATTCGCCGTCCCGTCCCTGTGCGCAGCGCCCGCCCCGTCCGCGCGCAGTACGACGAACAGGCTCTGGTTGGGCTCCAACACCATCGGCAGCGTCGTCCTGCGACCGTCATCCTCGAACTCCGGCAGCGGACGGATCGCCCCCGTCACGGCATCCCATGCCTCGGGCACAGAGCCGGTCACACGCAGCGTGCAGGGGAAAGCGATGCGCGCGTCCGACTGGTTGGTCAGGAAGTAAATCTGCTCGTCGCCCGCATCGCGGTGCCCGAAGAGCACGGGGACATCGGCCCCGACCTCGCAGTCGGGCAGGCACTGCACATAGGCCAGCGCCTCCTCCATGGTCATGCCGTCCAGCACGGCGCCCTTGCCGTAGCGGGCGGCCTTCACGGCCTTGCCGTCGACCCCGCCCCAGAGCTCCGCAGCCATGCGGCGCACCCGGGCGTCGGCATCGGGATAGCCTTCGAGGCTCGGCGAACGCTGCGGCGCAGGCCCCAGCAGCACGCCGCCCTCACGGACGAGCGCCTGCAGCTTCGCAAGCAGTTCGGGGCGCATCGTCTTGAGCTTCGGCAACACCAGTATCCGGTATTGCGTCCCGTGCGGAAGCGTCCACAGGCCGTCCTTCACGGTGGCGCGTTCCAGCAGCACCTCGCCGTTGATATAATCGTACTGGTACCCTCGGGGCAGCGCCGGGTCGGTGACGCCCGTCATTTTCGGGGCGTCCTCGCCGATGAAATAGGCCACGTCGGCGACGTTGAGCCCCTGCTGCAACATGTAATTGACACGCTTGAGGTAATCCGTGAAGAGGTCGATATGCGAGAACCACGTGTTGTTGCGGTTGAATTCCGTTCCGAACCAGGCATTCATGCCGGGCAGTTCGTCGCCCGGCTGCGAAATGTAGACGTGCAGCAGCGTGTTGTTGATCCCCTCGGAGAAGAACCTGTCGCCGCGCGGCTTCACCATCGCCGGATAACGCCCGAAATCGTTCCCGGCCGAGGTGTACGACTCGGCCGACACTTTCCGCTTGCCGTAGATGTGGGCGCACGACGAGGCGGCACGGTTCTCGATGTCGCCCAGCGACCCTTCGCCCCAGAATTCGCCCCCGACCTCGTCCGACTGGCCGCCGTACTGCAGGAACTCGCCGGGGTAACCCCAGTGGCCGTAGTTCTCCAGCCACAACGTCAGCCCGTATTTGTGCGCGATTTCGCGCAGCCCCCCGATATGCGCATAGGCCAGCTTGTCGGCCGCCAGGCGCCGCATGTCCCACAGGAACCGGTCGGAGATATCCTGGCTGCCGACCACCACGCCGTCGTAAACGGGCAGGAACGGCAGGGCATCGTAGCCGTAACGCTCCCTGAAGTCGGCCAGGAAAGTATCCGTAAAGTTCTGCCCGCCCTTCTCGTAGCTGTCGGCCACCACCACGCGGAACGTCCTGCGGTCTTCGGCCGGGATGCGGCGGAGCACCTCACCGATAAAGGCGTCGAAATGGTGTTGCAGGTAGGCCGGGGTCATCTTGTCCACTTCGAACCCGGTGCCTTCGGGCGCCGCGGGCGAATTCTGGATGCCGGTCGGGCGCATCCCGGTACGCATGACGACCCACTCCCCGGCAGGGGCTTCCCACACCAGGCGGTCACCGTCGAGACATTCCGTTATGTCGACCACCTTCGCGGGGTCGACCGCCAGCGACTCCGCGTCCAGCACGGGCTGGTCGCGCCACTGGTACTCCTCCCAGTAGGGCAGCGGCGACTGGAACATCTTGGCAAAGGTCTTCTCCGCATAACGCTCCACACGGGGCAGCGAGGAGAGCAGCACTTCCGCGAAACCCGTATCCTTCCCCGCGCCGCGAACTATGAGCCGGAACTCGCGCCCCGTGGTCTTCGCCACGCTGACCGAAACCGGGGCGTAAGGGTCGAAGCCGACCTCGATATTGGGGTTCGAGCGGTCGATCCCGAACGATGCGATTGTCCGGTAGCCGTCCGCCCCCTTCACCTGCAATTCGGCCTCGGCACGTATCGGACGGCGGGCGGGCCACACCGTGATGTTGCGCAGATCCATGTCGGCGTCCGACACCAAGTCGATGACGGCTTCGGGGCTGCCATCGAAGAGAAGCTCCGTCGCCGGGTCACCGTCTATGAGGCATTGCGCCCCGGCAGCCGTTCCGGCAACCGTCACACGGGTGTCAGCCGCCGTCAGCGCCGCACGCCCCACGGCGGGAGCGGGATAGGCGACCACCCGCACGTCCTGGAAATCGGCCGACGGGCGCGGCAGCTCCACCTCGACCTTCCCGCCGCCCCGGACATGCGCCTTGACCGAAGCCAGGTAACGCATGGCCTGCCCGGGTTCGATCCACGGCCCTCCGGCCTGGCTCCAGCCGGGGCTGTTGAACATGCCGATCTCGATACCCAGCTCCGAGGCGCGTTTGAGCGCCGCATGGGTCACTTCCCACCATTCGTCCGTAAAAAGTTTCACGGGGGCATAGGGCGTCGCCAGCTCCCCGAGGCCGATATTGCCGATGAAGGCACGGTTGATCCCCGCCCGTTTCATCGCTTCGAGGTCTTTCACCACGCCCTCCTTCGAGACATTGCCCGAAAGCCAGTACCAGTAAACCGAGGTCTGGACAGAGTCGGGCGGCGCCACGAACCCCGCGGCCAGGGCGGCATGGGAGCCGCCCTTCGGGGCGGCCTGCCCCGCCAGCGGAGCGAGGGCCAGCGGCAGCATCAGAATCAGTTTCGATAGTTTGTTCATCGCAGGAATATTTCAGGTTATGGGTAAAAATCGTCCTGTGCAGGCAGCCGTCCCGCACGGGAATGCGGCCCGCGGCAGCAGCCTTCCGCCCCGAGGCGGAAGGGTCATTTGGCCACCCTGAGCGTCAGCGTATGGCTTCCGGCACCCAGCTGATGCACCTTCCCGCCGTCCACGTTGGCCGGCAGGTAGAGCGTTGCGGTACTGTTGGCCGGGATTCGGACGCGGTAGGTCACCGTATTGCCCCGGCGCGTCCATGCCGACACGATCCGCCCGCAGGGGGCGTCGTGCGAAGCCTCGAATTCCTCGGGGCCGACGAAATTCGGGCGCAGCAGGATGTGTTTGAAGCCCGGCGCTTCGGGGTCGGGCTTGATGCCGCCCAGCCCCTTGAAGAACCACCCGCCGATCTCGCCGAACATCATGTGGTTGTCCGAGATGTCGCGCGTGGCTTCGAGGTTCCAGTTTTCGAGCAGCGTGGTGGCGCCGTTCACGATCCACCATCCCCACGAAGGATAGGTGTCCTGCACCGCGACCTTGTAGGCCGTTTCGGCATGGCCGTTCTCGCTCAGCGCATTGAGGATGGCCTTGGCGCCCAGCACCCCGACGTCGAGGTGGAACCCGGCTTCGGCGACCTTGCGGGCGAGGTTGCCGGCGACCTTGGCGACCATCTCCTCGGGCACGACGCCCCACATCAGCGGAACGCTCAGCTCGGTCTGCGTGCCGCTGGCATAGATGCCCGTCGCACGGTCGAGGTATTTGTCGTTGATGGCCCCGCGGATTTTGCCGGCCAGTGCCTCGTAGTGCTTCCGGTCGGCCTCCCGGCCGAACAGGGCGGCGGCACGGGCGAGGATCGTGGCATCGACGTAGAAATAGACCGACGAGGTCAGCTCCAGCGACGACTGCGAGCGGACGGGCACCCAGTCGCCGCGTCCCCACGAGGAGAGGTGCCCCGGGCTGCGGCGGTCGACGTAATCGACATAGCGTTTGATATTCTCGTAGCAATCCTCCAGCGGCTTCGTGTCCCCGTAGAAGAGGTAGAGGTTCCACGGGATGATGGCGATGGTACTCGTCCAGTCCAGCCCGTTGGCCGTGCCGTAGCCCCAGCCGCCGGTGGGGATGATGTCGGGCAGCACGCCGTTGGGCTGCTGTTCGTCGCGGTGGTCGGCGAGCCACTTCTCGTAGACCGTAATGCCGTCGTAGTTGTACAGCGCCGTTTCGATGGCCAGGTGGCCGTCGCCCGTCCAGCCGTTCTTCTCGCGCTGGGGGCAGTCGGTCGGGTAACCCATCAGGTTCGAGAGGTAGGCCTTGTTGGTTGCGTCCCAAAGTTTGTCCACCAGGTCGTTCGACGTCTCGATATGCCCCACGGGAGTCACGTCGCTGTGCATGGCATAGGCCGTCAGGTTCTCCGCAGACAGCTCTACCGGCCGGTCGGCAACCACCTCGACATAGCGGAAGCCCTTGTAGTTGAACCGGGGCATGAACTCGTCGTCGCGGCCGCTCAGGGTCACCACGTCGGTCTGGAACAGGTCGTCCTTGTCCGTCGGACGGAAATAGACGTCGATGTTCGACAGGTCGGCATGGCCGTCTTCGCGCAGGCGTTCGGCATGGATGAGCCGCAGCTGCGTCCCGGCTTCACCCCTCAGGCGGAGCTTCGTCACACCGGCCATGTTCTGGCCGAAATCGTAGAGGTAGCTCCGTTCGTCGAGCTTGCGCACGCTGCGCGGCCTGTATTGGGTGACGTTGCGGATCGGCACCGTCTGCTGTGCCGTGACCCTCTGCGACGGCGCGCCGCGGTACATCACCCCGCCCCAGGCCGAGTCGTCGAACCCGGGAGCGCTCCAACCCGGCTGCTCGAGCCGCGCGTCGTAATGCTCCGAAGTATAGATGCTGTTGAACACCAGCGGCCCGCCCGAGGTGCGCCAGTCGAGGTCGGACTTCACGACCTCGTGCGTCCCGTCCGCATACTCGATACGCAGGTCGAAGCAGAACGCCGGGCGGTTGCGCCACGGCGCCCGCTCGAAGTTCCACACGGCGCCCGACTGGTGGTTGTACCAGCCGTTGCCCAACAGGATGCCCACGGCATTGGCCCCGTCCTGCAACTGCCGCGTCACGTCGTAGGTGACGTAGAGGTTCCGGCGGTCGAAGCGCGTATACATCGGGTCGAGGCGGTGGTCGCCGACCTTCCGCCCGTTGATATGGAGTTCGTACAACCCGGCCGCCGCGACATAGGCGCGGGCCGATTTCACGCGTTTGCCCACGGAGAACTCCTTGCGGAAATAGGGCGCTGGCTTATGGTTTATGTCGTGGTGGTCGCTGATCCAGCATCCCTGCCAGTTCCCGGCCCCCATCATGCCGGTCTCGAACGCCGCGACCCCGGACGAGGAGCGCGCGTAGTCCTTGTCCCAGACCGTCACGGCCCAGTAATAACGGGTGAAGGGATCGAGCTGCGGCCCGGCGTAACGGACGAGCATCCCGTCCGAATCCGTGCGCCCCGAATCCCACACGTCGCCGCGTCCGGCGGCCACGGCGGCGGAATCCCGCCCCACGACGACCCTGTAAGCCCGCTGGAGCGCCCCGGAACGGCTGTCATCCAGACGCCAGCCCAGTCGCGGCGCCGGGGCGTCGATGCCCAGCGGCGCCTCCAGATGTTCGCACCGCAGCCCCACGGGCGTACACGGTGCCGCGGCCTGCGCACCGATCGCAGCAGCCGCAAAACAAAGCGATAAAAGTATCTTTTTCATAATACGGTCAAATTATCGTTTCCGTCCTCCGGCGGCAACGGCATCCGCCCCGTTCCCGGGCACAAGTACGGATAGCTCCGGCGCCCGAGGCCGCAGGGATACCCCGTCCGCAGGCTTCCGGCATACGGAGATGCCCATCGGCCGCCGCTCCCGGGCGGGGATTGCCGTCCCCGCCCGCCGGCATCTTTGGGTCAGAGGTTAAAGGCCCGTTTCAATTCGTCCATCTGCTCCTGCGTCGTCCCGGCGGGCTCGAAGCCCATCGAACGGGCCGTGAGGTAGATCTGCGCCGATTTCGAGAGCACGTCGACCTGGTCGAACGCCTCGAAGATGTCGGGACCTACGGCACATACGCCGTGTTTCTCCCACATCACCACGTCGTACTCGCGCAGCTGCGCGATGGTGGCCTCGGCCAGTTCGACCGACGAGGGCATCTTATAGGGAACGATCCCCAGCCCCTTGGGGCAGAACGCCCGCGTCTCGGGGATCATGCTCCACAGAAGGTTCGTCAACACGTCCTTTTCAAGGAACGGCGCGTGGTGCGTCATGGCGATCAGGTCGATGGGATGGGTGTGCAGCGCCGCCTTGTAGCCGTTGCCCGAGGCGATCATCTGGTTGTGCATCGCCAGGTGCGAGGCCAGCTCCGAAGTGGGTTTCACCGCCTTGTCGGCGATAATCTCGTACGACGCGCAGTCGTCGAGAATGCGGATTACCGAGCCGTTCTCCATCGGGCGGCGCGCCAGGTCGCGCATACGTTTGTTGGTACCCTTGCAGAAGAAATAGCACCCCTTGAGGCGGGGCAGTGTGGTGCCGATCGGGAAACGCCCGCTGACCGGCTCCATCGCGCGGATCGCGTCGTCGACGTGCTCCGTGATGTTTACCGTGATGTTGCCGCCATTGCGCTCGGCCCACCCCTTCTGCCAGAGGTAACCGGCCACCTCGGCCACTTTGTCCACCTCGGCGGCCAGCGCCGGGCGGTTTTCGAGTATGGATTTCATCGTCAGAACAAATTAGGAAATACGAGTGAGAAAATCAGGATCGCCAGGCCGCAGACCAATACGCCCACGGTCTTTCGCGACACGCCGCGCCACTCCCGGAGGATAATGCCCCACACGTTGGAGAAGGTGACGTTGAGCGCCATGAGGATGCACCAGGCGAATGCCGCCACGACCGACCCGGGCTCGAAGAAGGTCTGCCCGATGCCGAAGCCGAAGAACTGCGAGTACCACAGTGCCCCGGCCAACGCGCAGAACAACAGGTTGTTGGCATAGAGCGGCCCCTTGCCGTAGTCGCCGAACGTGCGGTTGCGCGCATTCTGCCACAGGCAGTAGGCGGCATTGGTCACGAAGCCCCCGAGCGTCACCATCAGCGTGGCGGGCAGCGTGCGGAACAGGGCGCTGCCGCCCTCGACCTGCAACGGCCGCCCGGCCTCCAGCCCGAGGTTGAAGCAGGCGCTCATCACGCCCGCCAACAACGCCACGGCCAGCCCCTTCGTAAGGGCGAAGTCCTTGACGGCGGCGCGTTTCTCCTCGTCGGTCATGTTCTGCGCGCGCAGCGACCCGGCGTAGCCGATCACCGCGATGCCCGCCAACGTAATCGAGACGCCCAGCAGCAGTACGAGTCCTTTGCCCGCAAAGAGGTTTTCGCCCGCGAAGATGGCGGGGAAGAGGGTGCCGAACCCGGCGCAGGTGCCCAGGGCGATCGACTGCCCGAGCGCCACCCCGAGGTAGCGCATCGACAGCCCGAACGTCAGGCCGCCGACGCCCCACAGCACGCCGTAGCCGACGGCCTTGAAGACGGCGGAGGGGTCGGTCGAGAGGATTTCCCCGAGCGAGCTGCCCGCGGGAACCGCCAGCAGTGCCCCCAGCAGCGGGAACACCAGCCAGGCGAAGATGCCCTGTACCAGCCAGAAGCTCTCCCACGACCACTCCTTCACCTTTTTGATGGGTACATAGGAGCTCGACTGGCAAAAGCTGCCGACGGCGATGATCAGAAGTCCGAGAAGCGTATTCATGGCCTTTGTTTTAGAATGCGGTACGGTATAGTTTTTCGATATCCCCAACCGAGGTCGGACGCGGGTTGCCGCCCGTGCAGACGTCGTTGAACGCCGCCACGGCCAGCGCGGAGATGTCCTCCTCCCTCACGCCGATCTCGTGCAGGCGCTGCGGGATACCGATGCTGAGCGACAGGTCGCGCACGGCCCTGACCGCCGCGGCGACGCCCTCGTCGACGCTCATGCCCGCGGTATCGACGCCCATCGCCCGCGCGATGTCGAGGTATTTGGCGCGCGAGGGCGACTCGGCGTTGTATTCCATCACATAGGGCAGCAGCAGTGCGTTCGCCACGCCGTGCGGCGTGTCGTAGAACGCCCCCAGGGGGTGCGCCATCGAGTGCACGATGCCCAGCCCGACGTTCGAGAAACCCATGCCCGCGATGTACTGCGCCTCGGCCATGCCGTTGCGGGCGACGGGGTCGCTGCCGTCCTCGACGGCATTCCGCAAGTGCGCGGCGACCAGCTCGATGGCCTTCAGCTCGAACATGTCGCTCATCGTCCACGCCCCGGGCGTGATATATCCTTCGATGGCGTGCGTCAGGGCGTCCATACCCGTGGCGGCAGTCAGCCCCCGGGGCATCGACATCATCAGCTCGCAGTCGATCACCGCGCACATCGGGATGTCGTTGGGATCGACGCAGACCATCTTCTTGCGGTTCTCCTCGTCGGTGATGACATAGTTGATCGTCACCTCGGCCGCCGTTCCCGCGGTCGTCGGCACGGCGAAGGTCGGCACGGCGCGGTGCTTGGTGTCGGCCACGCCCTCCAACGAGCGCACGTCGGCGAACCCGGGGTTGTTGACGATGATGCCCACGGCCTTGGCCGTGTCGATCGACGAACCGCCGCCCAGCGCCACCATGCAGTCGGCGCCCGAAGCCTTGAACGCCTCGACGCCCTGCTGCACGTTGCGGATCGTGGGGTTGGCCTTGATCTGGCTGTAAATCTCATAGGGAATGTCCGCCCCGCGGAGCACCTCCTCGATCTTCGCGGCCACGCCGAACCGGATGAGGTCTTTGTCCGTTACGAGCAGCACCTTTTTAAAGCCCCGCTTGCGGATCTCGTCGGCGATCACCGAGCGGCACCCTGCGCCGTAGTACGACGTCTCGTTCAGTACGATGCGGTACATGGCCTTAGCGTTTGGAGGTTACTTCCCTTTCGTACTGCTGGATCCCGGCGATGAACTCCTCGCCCACGGGCACGTCGTTGCGCAGGCAGAACATGTCCCATACGGCGTTCCAGGGCAGCGACTTCGACTCTTCGAGCAGCGCCAGGCGCTCGAAGCCCTGTCCGGCAGCCTCGTACCGGCGAAGCTGCGCAAGCGGTTCGAGCAACGCCTGCATCAGGCACTTCTGCGTGGCGCGCGAACCGATGACATAGGCACCGATGCGGTTGATCGAGGCATCGAAATAGTCCAGCCCGATATGTACGCGGTCGAGCGCATCGCAGCGTACGATCTCCTTGCACAGCTCCAGCGTATCGTCGTTCATGATCGTCACGTGGTCGGAATCCCAGCGCACCGGGCGCGACACGTGCAGCATCACCTCGGGGATGAACAGCAGCAGCGACGAAATCTTGTCGGCCACGATCTCCGTGGGGTGGAAATGCCCCGTATCGAGGGTCACGATCTTGCCGCGGCTGGCTCCGTAGCCGATGTAGAAGTCGTTGCTCCCGACGGTATAGCTCTCCAGCCCGATGCCGAACACCTTCGACTCGATGCAGTCCTTCATGTGGTCGTATTCGGTCTCGAAGATGCGGTCGAGCGAGTCGCGCAGCAGCTCGCGGTAGAGCATGCGGTTCACCGTAAGGTCTTTCGAGCCGTCGTGAACCCAGAGATTCATGATGCAGGGGTCGCCCTGCGCACGGCCCATCTCTTCGGCAATGGCGCGGCAGCGCTTGGTGTGTTCCACCCAGAAGTCCCGGATTCCGGGGTCGGGGTTGGCCAGCGAGAGATCGCCGCTCTTGGGGTGCGAGAACGACGTCGAGTTGAAGTCGAGCTTCATGCCGTGCTCTTTCGCCCACTCGATCCAGCCCTGGAAATGCCGGGGCTCCACCTGGTCGCGGTCGACCGTCTCGCCGCCGAACTCGCCGTAGATCTCGTGCAGGTTCAGGCGGTGCGTACCGGGGATGAACGACTTGGCCTTGAGGATGTCGGCACGCAGCTCCCCGATGTTGCGGGCTTTGCCCGGGTAGTTGCCCGTGGCCTGGATGCCGCCCGTGAGGTCGCCGCCCCGGTTTTCGAAGCCCGTCACGTCGTCCGCCTGCCAGCAGTGGAGCGAGAGCGAGATGTTCTGAAGCGCCGCGAGCGCTTTTTCGGTGTCTACGCCGATCTCCGCATAGCGTTCCCGCGCGATGGCGTATGCCTTTTCGATAAGTTCCGTTTTCATAAGGATGACAGTTTTATTTTTTCGGTTGATATGTTTTCGTTTCGATCGAGCGGCCGATGTAGCGCCGCATTTCGGCCAGCGAAGAGACCACGCCCGCGGCACGCGCCTGCACCATGATGTTGCCCAGCGCCGTGGCTTCGGCAGGGCCCGCCACGACGGGGATGCCGACAGCGTCGGCCGTCATCCGGTTCAGCAGGTCGTTCTGTGCGCCGCCGCCGATGACGTGCAGGCATTCGATTCCGAACGGCGCCAGCCGCCGCAGTTTCCCGAGCACCTCGGCGTATTTCGCCGCCAGCGAGTCGAAGATCAGCCGCATCAGCGCCGCATCGTCCGCCGGCGAGGGGACGCCGTGCGCCGCGCACCACGCGCGGATCGCCTGCGGCATGTCGGTCGGCGCGGCGAACTCCGCGGCATCGGGGTCGATGACCCCCGGCGACGGGGCGGCGCCCTCGGTCATGCGCACGATCTCTTCATAGCTATACTCCCTGCCCTGGCGGCTCCACACCGCGCGGCACTGTTCGAGCAGCCACATGCCGGTGATGTTCTTCAGGAAACGCACCGTGCCGTCCACGCCGCCCTCATTGGTGAAGTTCATCGCATAGGACTCCTCCGTAATGATCGGCTCCCGCACCTCGATGCCCATCAGCGACCACGTCCCCGACGAGAGGTAGGCGAAACGCCCGTTCCGGGCAGGTACGGCCGCCACGGCCGAAGCCGTATCGTGCCCCGCGACGGCCACCACGGGCACCGCCCCCAGCCCGGTCTGCCGGGCCACGGCGTCGCAGAGCACCCCGATCCTCTGGCCGGGCATCACCACGCGCGGGAAAAGCGCGGGATCGACACCCGCCTCGCGCAGCAGTGCGCCGTCGATCTCCCGCGTACGGGGATCCATGAACTGCGACGTCGAGAGGATCGTATACTCGCATACCTTCTCGCCGGTGAGCAGGTACGACAGCGTGTCGGGCATAAAAAGCACCGACGCGGCATTTTCCAGCGCCGACATCCCCTCCCCGCGTGCGGCACGGAGCTGGAAGAGCGAATTGAAATTCATGATCTGGATACCCGTGCGGCGGTACACTTCTTGCCGGGGTATTTTCCGGAAGAACTCCTCGGGAACCCCGTTGGTATAGGGATCGCGGTAAGCCCTCGGAAGCCCGGCCAGCGTACCGTCGGCCGCCACGCAGGCCATGTCGACGCCCCACGTGTCGATACCGATCGAATCGACCGGAATCCTTCGCTGCCCGGCCAGCGTCAGGCCGTGCAGGATCTCTTCGTAGAGGGAGTAGATGTTCCAATAATATTTGCCGCCGATCGAAAGCAGGCGGTTGGGGAAGCGGTGCAGGACTTCGAGGGCGATGCCCTCGCCGCAGAGCGTGGCGAGGATGACACGGCCGCTCGTGGCACCGAGATCGACACCGACGAAATAACGGTTCATCACGGAAAGTTTTAGGTTACTGATGCAAAACTATACAATCTTTTCCCTACCTTTGTTGATGGTTTTGACAAACTATATATAGATTTGACACTATGGACGACCGGCCGCTGAGCATCCTTCACTACCTGCCAGTCTCCCCGCGCGACGAGCAGTGGGGCATCGTCTGCACCACGGCCGGGCACCAGCACGTCCCGCCCGGGACACCCTACCCCGTCTCGGAACATCCCGAGCACTACCTGTTTTACAAAGGCAGCGGCCGCACGCTCGACGAATACCAGCTGGTCTACATCACCGCCGGGCGGGGACGTTTCGAATCGGCGTCCTGCCCCTCGCAGACGGTCGAGGCGGGCACCATGCTCCTGCTCTTCCCCAACGAATGGCACTCCTACTCGCCCGACCCCGGCACCGGGTGGACGGAGTGGTGGGTCGGCTTCCGCGGCGCCAATATCGACCGGCTGGAACAGCAGGGATTCCTCTGCCGCCGGCGCCCCCTGCTGCGGATCGGGTGCAGCGGCGGCATCGAGCGGTGTTACCGCGAGATCATCGGCACGGTCGAGGAGGAGCGCGTGGGATTCCAGCCGCTCATTTCGAGCATCGTGCTCCACATCCTGGGGTCGGTGCTCTTCAAGCACAGCAACCTGCTCTACTCCGACAACCCCGTCGTCGAGAAGATCAACCGCGCGAAAGCCATCATGCGCACCGACTTTGGCCGCAACCGCTCGCCCGAACAGATCGCCCGCGAAGTGGGCATGGGCTACACGTGGTTTCGCCGCGTCTTCCGCGAATACGTGGGGATGGCGCCGGCGCAATACCAACATATGATGCGACTCAACAAGGCCCGGGAACTGCTCGCGACGACAGCCCACAGCATCTCGGAAATAGCCTATGCGCTCGGCTTCGAAAGCGTGAGCGCCTTCTCGCTTTTCTTCCGCCTCCGCGAGCGGCTCAGCCCCAGCCAATACCGCGCCCGCTTCCGGGGCGAAAAGGGGCAGTGACCCGCCAGCGCAAATACGGGTCGATGTTATGTATTAAAATGAAATCACGGCATATTACTTACAATCTGTAAGCACAACACACCAAAAAACTGCGCATCCTTTACTTTATTTCCCGTTTCAGCCTAATCATCCCCGATAAAATCCCCTTTGAGAACTCTTTACGGGGTTTCGCGTATTTCCTCCGTACGCCACCGATTGCCGGAAAATTGTTATCTCCCCAGGTTTTCGAGGAAGTTCGTCCCCTCCGGCGAAAAATATTTTTATATTTTTTATATTTTTTCAAAAACCCACCCCGCAGGTTGGCATATATTAAATAATATTAAAAAATAAGGTATCCAGAAGCACCTACGACCGGAAACCCACCGCATATCAAACCGTACCGGAGGATATTTTTTCGCCCAAAACCCCAAAATATTCAAAACACATTAAATTTTATTTTCATTTTTATAAAAATATTTTAACCCGCATTCAACAATGGTTCTTCGGGTTAAAACAAAATGTTAAGTTATTTATATTTAGTCTTATAGCACCTGTTTTCACCCTGAAAAGAGGGCCGGAAAGACCCTTTCCGAACACTCCTGCTTACATTTCATCCATTTTGAATATTTGGCAAATTCGTTTTAATTATTTTTCTTTGTCGCGTAAGAAAGTATCATTTACTTATGCAAAAAACGAAACTTCTACTCAACATTCTTGCATTTTTCCTATGTGCCTTGCCGGCGATGTCCGTAGCTCAGGGGGGGGGGAAATGTGACCGTCAGAGGCATCGTCACCTCGGCGGATGACAAGCAACCCCTCATCGGGGTCAACGTGATTTCCGGGGCCACCAGCGGGGTGAGCACTCTTGCGGACGGAAGCTACTCGATCAGCGTCGCCGCAGGGACGACGCTCACCTTCCAGTACATCGGCTACAAGCCCGCCACCTTTACGGTTCCGGTCGGCAGCGCCTCGCTGACCTACAACGTCTCCCTCGAGAGCGAGGCACAGGCGCTCGACGACGTGGTGGTCATCGCTTACGGTGTCCGCAAGAAGGGCACCATCGCCGGGTCGGTATCGACCGTCAAGGCCGAAAAGGTCGAGAACACCCCTACGGCGGCGTTCGACCAGGCCATCCAGGGACAGGTTCCCGGACTGACGGTACTTTCCAATTCGGGTGAGCCGAGCACGTCGGCAACGATGATGATCCGGGGCATGAACTCGATCAACTCGGGTACCTCGCCGCTCTACATCCTCGACGGGGTCGCCATCGCCAGTTCCGACTTCAACGCCATCAACCCGGCCGACATCGAGAGCATCTCGGTGCTCAAGGACGCCTCCTCCACCTCTATATACGGTGCGCGCGCGGCCAACGGCGTGATCGTCATCACGACCAAACGCGGGCGCATGGCCGAGCGGGCGAAGATCAACTACCGCATGCAGCTCGGTTTCTCGCAGATCGCCTACGGCAACTGGGATCTGATGGACACCGACGAACGCATCCGGTACGAGAAGGAGATCGGGTTCACCGACGGCAAGAACTACAACGTCCTGGGCAAGACCAACGTCAACTGGCTCGACGAGGTGTTCAACGATGCCGCCCTGCTCCAGAACTACGAGCTCTCGGTTTCGGGGGCCACCGACAAGACCAATTACTACGTCTCGGGCGGCTACTACAACCAGGAGGGCATTGCCGCAGGTTCGGCCTTCGAGCGCTTCTCGCTCCGCGCCAACGTCGAACAACAGGCAGCCAAGTGGCTCAAGCTCGGCACCAACACGATGATGAACTACCAGACCATCGAACGTGCCGAGTCGGGCGAATATACGCTCGTGACCCCCATCTCGGCCGCACGTTTCATGATGCCCTACTGGAACCCCCACCGCCCCGACGGCTCGCTCGCCTCGATCAAGGACGGCACCTGGAAGGGCGAAGGCCAGAACCCGCTCGAATGGCTGGCCAACAACAAGATCTCCTATAAAAAATACAAGGTGATCTCGACGCTCTTCGCCGAGGCCACCCCCATCGAGGGGCTCACCATCCGGTCGCAGTTCGGCGTAGGCTATTCGCACACGACGGGCTTCGGCGCCTCCTACCCCAACTACCCGCCCAACCTGGGCTCGGGGACGGCCCAGCGCTACTCGACCGACGGCATGAGCCTTTCCATCACCAATACGATCAACTACCGCTTCTCGCTCGACGGCGGACACTCGTTCAACTTCCTGTTGGGCCAGGAGGGCGTCGATTACAGCTACGAGGAGTTCACGCTGGCCACCCGCGGCCAGAACAACGACAAGCTGGTAAACATCTCGTCGGGAACGCGTGCCACGTCGTGGAGCGACGTCACCGACGACAACTACGCCTTCCTGTCGTTCTTCGCGCGCGGCGAATACAACTACGCCGACCGTTACTACGTCGACTTCTCCGTCCGTACCGACGGTTCCTCGCGCTTCGGCACCTCGGGACGCTGGGCTGCGTTCGGCTCGGTGGGCATGATGTGGAACCTGCGCAACGAGAAATTCATGGAGAACTCGCGCCGCTGGCTCACCAACGCGCAGGTCGCCTTCAGCACGGGTACCTCGGGTAACTCGTCGATCCCCAACTACGAACACATGGCGCTCGTGAGCGGCGGCCTGAACTACTACGGCGACGCCGGCATCGCCCCCTCGCAGCCGGGCAACGAAGACCTGCAGTGGGAGAAGCTGTGGATCACCAACCTGGCCGTGCACCTGGGCTTCTGGAACCGCCTGAACGTAGACGTCGAACTCTACCACAAGAAGAACAGCGCCATGCTCATGGAGGTTCCCGTTTCCTACACCACCTCCAACGGTTTCGGCTACCGCTGGGACAACGTGGGCGACATGACCAACCGCGGCGTCGAGCTGAGCCTGGCCGCCGACGTCATCCAGCACAAGGATTTCGTGTGGAGCGTGAACGCCAACGTCTCCTACAACAGGAACAAGATGACCAAGCTCTATAGCGGGGTCAGCGAATACGAGCTTTCGAGCACCAACACCAAACTGGTCGTGGGGCACTCCTTCGGCGAGTTCTACCTCAACCGGTTCGCGGGCGTCAACCCCGCCAACGGCGACGCGCTGTGGTACACCAAGGAGGGCGAGCTGACCACCGAGCTGCGCGACGAGGACAAGGTCATGGTCGGCAAGAGCTACGTGGCGCCCTGGCAGGGCGGCTTCGGCACGACGCTGGCCTGGAAGGGGCTTTCGCTGTCGGCGCAGTTCAGCTGGGTCGCCGACCGCTGGATGATCAACAACGACCGTTACTTCGATGAATCGAACGGCCGATTCGCCTCCTACAACCAGTCCAAGCGCCTGCTCAACCGCTGGAAGAAACCCGGTGACATCACCGATATCCCGCGCCACGGCGTCTACACCGAATTCGACGACCGCCTGCTGGAGGACGCTTCGTTCCTGCGCCTGAAGAACCTCATGCTGAGTTATTCCTTCCCGCAGGAGTGGCTGCGCAAGACACGCTTCATCAGCGGCGTGAAGATCTACGCCCAGGCCCAGAACCTCTTCACCTTCACCAAATTCACGGGCCTCGATCCCGAAGGGTCGAGCAATATGTACCAGGCACAGTATCCGATGGCTCGCCAATTCACCTTCGGACTCGACTTAACATTCTAATCAGGGACTATGAACATGTTACGCAATATAAAATTCTATCTTTCGGCCCTCGCGATACTTGTCGGCGCCACCTCGTGCCTGGACAAGTACCCCGGCTCGTCCATCCCGGAGAAGGAGGCCATGCGCACCTTCGCCGACGCCGAGCAGACGCTCACCGGCATCTACGCCTCGCTCAAGAGCAGCGCGCTTTACAGCGGCTACCTCACCCTGCTGCCCGACATCCAGGCCGACCTGGTCTATGCCGTCGAAGGCAACACCAACACCTACGGCTCGTTCTGGCGCTGGGACATACGCCCGACCGACCTGCAGCTCGAAGCGGTTTACGCCGCCCTCTACAAGGTGATCGGCAACTGCAATTTCTACCTCGACCGCATCGACGAGGTGATGGCCAACGAAATCAGCGACACCAACATCGAGAAGCTCGAGCAGTACACGGGCGAGGTCTACGCCGTGCGTGCGCTCTGCTATACCGAGCTGCTCAAGACCTTCTGCAAGGCCTATGAGCCGGACACGGCCCAATCGGAACTGGGCGTCGTGCTGCGCACGAAATACTTTACGCCCGAGGCGGCCCGCCGCGCGTCGCTCTACGACTCGTACCAGTTCGTGCTCGACGACCTGGCCGAGGCCGAGAAACGCCTCGACAAGGAGAACGACGCCTACGGCAACGTCTACATGACCTCGGCCTCGGCCGAGGCGCTGCACGCCCGCGTGGCGCTCTACATGCAGGACTGGGACACGGCGATCGAATATTCGAGCACCCTGATCGACGAAAAAAAGGCCACCTTCCAGCTCTCCGATGCCAAGACCAACTACACCTCCGACTACACCTATTTCGACTACATGTGGGCGTACGACCTGGGATACGAGATCATCTGGCGCATCGGCTTCACCGACACCTCCTACGGCGGGGCGCTCGGCACGGTGTTCCTCAACTTCAACAAGGACTACACCTATTTCTATCCCGACTATGTCCCCGGCCAGGCCGCCCTGGATCTCTACGACGATGCCGACCTGCGCTATTCGGGCTACTTCTACCAGACCGAGACCGGTTATGCCCACGGGCTGAGCTGGCCGCTGCTGGTCAAATACTACGGCAACCGCAACCTGATCGCCAACCAGATCTACCATGTCTCGATGCCCAAGCCGTTCCGCCTGGCGGAGCAGTACCTGATCCGCGCCGAGGCCTACTGCCAAAAGAACGATTTTTCGAAGGCCGGCAACGACCTCTCGACGCTGCGCAAGATGCGCTACAAATCGGGCGGCACGATCAACGTCACGAAGGACAACTGGTTGCAGACCATCTCCGACGAGCGCCTGCGCGAACTCTACATGGAGGGTTTCCGCCTGCACGACCTCAAACGCTGGCACAAGGGCTTCGAGCGTAAGCCGCAGGCCAATTCGCAGGCCGAGGGAAGCTCGCTCAAGATCGAAGCCGACAACCCGCTTTTCGTATGGCCGATCCCGCAGCACGAGCTGGAAGCCCCCGGTTCGGAGATACTCCCGAACGAAAGCAACAGATAGCAACAACGAATAGAAGAGAGACAATGAAACGAATTATCACGGTTTTGTTTGCAACGGGACTCCTGGCCGCCCTCGCAACGGGTTGCAAGGAGGAATATAAGACCTACTCCGACGCGGAGTACGTGCTGTTCGCCGATACCCTGGCCACCTACGCCGTACTCCAAGACCAAGACTATTTCTCGGTACCGGTCTCCTCGACCGTCGCGTGCGATTACGACCGCACATTCGGCGTGGAGATCATCGACCAGGGCAGCAATGCCGTCGAGGGGAAGCACTACCGCCTCCTGTCGAACACCATCACCATAAAGGCCGGTTCGCGCAAGGCCGACGTACAGGTGCGCGGGTTGTACGACAACATCGAAGATACCGACTCGCTGGGCTTCATCCTCAAACTGGTCATGCCCGAGCAGCTGAAATGGGATCTCTACCACGACCGGACGAAGGTCGTCATGCAGAAAAGCTGCCCCTACGACATCAACGAATTCACGGGCTGGTGCGTGGTGACCTCGACGTTCCTCAACAGCTACCCCGGCGTGGAAAACAAGAGCATCCAGCGCCTCATCCGCACCGAGAAGCACCCCACCGAAGAGAACATGATTATCCTGCACGACTGGCTCTTCTCGGGCTACGACGTCACGATCCGCCTCGACCCGCGCGATCCGATCGAACCGCTGGTAACCATGGACAAGAACCAGGTACTGGCCGACGAGGCTTCGGTCTTCGGACAGATCGTCGGGGACAACAAGATACTGGTCACTAACAGCCCGCTCTACGACTCCTATTTCAACAGCTGCCAGCACTACGTGGCGCTGTGGATCAAGGTGCATGTCGAGGACATGGGCGTGAATATGGGCCTGGTAGGCCATTTCTACAACATCATCGAATGGGTCAGCGACGAGGAGGCCGAACGGCTCCAGCGGGAAGAAGGCATGCTCCCGGGAGGCGTCACGGCGTCCGGATCGCTCTAAATCATAACGTAAATAAAGAAACGAAATATGAAAAGACATTATTTACACTTGGTGATGTCGCTGCTCGCCGGAGCATGTCTGGCGGCCGCTTCGTGTTCCGATTCGGATGAGGATACGAAGCTCCCCAGCCCCAACTTCCCCGAGGCGGTTTCGGCGACCATCGAAGCCGGCGGCACCTACACGCTCGAGATAGAGCCCAACCAGAACTGGGAGGTGAGTGTCCCGACGGCTACCGCCGCATGGTTCTGGATACAGGACGAAACACAGAAAGTCTGGACGCTGCGCGGCGGTGCGGGCGCATCGCGGATCGTAATCGGCGTGGCCGAACTCGATGAGTTCGACGACACGCGTGTCTGCGAGGTAACCCTCAAGATGGGCGGCCAGAGCAAGGTCATCGCCACGATCACACGCGGTACGCTCGAACGCGGCTTCAGCCTCCGCACATGCAAGCTCGACCAGTACGGCGACTTCGAATACGGCGGCAGCGAAACCGGCCTCACCTACTCCTATAACGAAGGGGAGGCCGAAAGCATCGACCTGACCTGGCCCGAGGGACGCACCGATTTCTCGATGCCGATCCTGGTCGAGGCCAACTACGACTGGGCGATCAACCAGTTGCCGGAGTGGGTATCCACCCCGTCGGTGACGGTCGGGAAACCCGGCACGAAAGTCGAGATCCGCATCCAGGGCAACCCGTCGGCCTACCCGCTCGACGGGGCGCAGGACAAACTGGTGTTCATCGACAAGAACAACCTCGACGCGAAGGTCGAGATTCCGGTCACGATCCCCTCCTGCCGCGACATTTTCGACGTCACGCTCGATAAGGAACTCAAGTTCAACGCCGCAGCCGAGATCTACAACAGCATGAACGGCGACTGGTCGCCCGGCACCGCACGCGGTTCGGTCAAGGGCATCAGGGGTGCGAGGATCTATGTCATCGCCGAAGTCACGGATCGCTGGGGCAATACCGGCCTGAGCGGCGACGAAGCCGACACCAAATGGGTCATCGTCGAGGAAAGCGCCTGGGACGAGGAGCTGGTCATCATGGATCGGGGCTTCACCGTCGGCACGGAGGTCAACCAGGGCGATGCCCGCACGGCCAGGATCATCGTGCTCCCCGCTTCTATGGCGGTCTCCGACCCCAACGAACTCTTCGACTACGACATCAAGGAAGAGTACCAGCCCTATGTCTTCGCCACGCTGACACAGCAGGCCAGCCCCGGCCCGATCCAGGCTGCCAACCCCGAGGGCATGGCGGAGATCGGCACCTTGTTCGAGAAACTCCCCTCGACCCACTGGTCGCTCCGCGAGCTCGAGGTCGACGATGCCTACAAACTGACCTACACCAAAACCTGGTCGAACGACCCCGAAGCCACGCTGACATTCGAACGCGACTTCACCGGCTATAAATGCTACGACGCCGACTGCCAGCCGCTGTCGGACGAGCAGAACTGGCTCTCGGTACGCCGCGTCGAAGGCGGGGCCATCATCGATATGGATCGCGAGGACGAAGGCTACATCGTCTTCTACGACGCCGAGGGCAACATCGCGGCCGTCAACTGCCTCTACGATCCCAATGCGGACATCGGCGGCACGGACATCGGGTTCGCATATCCCGAATACGTCACCGGCGCGACCCTCGAAGAGATCACCTCGGGCGAATACTACGAACAGTATGCGGAGTACGGCGCCCCGATCTACCACCTGACCTACGAGGGAGAAACCACGAACGCCGTGATGAACGTCCCGACCTACTCGAGTTTCATGGCCCAGGGCGATGCGGAAAGCTGGCTTACGGCCGAATCCTACGGCCCGACCCAGATCTACGTCAACATGGACTCTCAGACCGCCACCGAGGGCGTCATGTTCCTCTACGGTGCCAACTGGAACGTGGTGATGGTGATCATCTGCACGCTCAACATCTGACCCCAATGATTCAGGGCCCCTCTCCGAAGGGGGCAGGGGCCCTGTTCGATACGACTACAATTTATGGAGAACATACAGACCAGGTTTTTAGATATGAAACTTTTAAAATTTTCCGTAACGGCACTCCTCGCACTGGGCATGGCCTTCCTCGGCGGATGTTCCGACGACGACGGCATCGACAACCGCGACCAAGATTACGGATACGTTCAGTTCAAGCTACACAAGGAGGCGTCCTACGACGCCCTGAGCCGGGCCCAGAAACCCCAGCTCGACTACCTTTCCGAAGCCAGCAAGGTGCAGGTCTCGCTCTATTACGACGGCACGACCATCACCCAGTCGCTGACGCTCTCGGCCCCCGACAAGCAGAGCGCCGAATTCGGGCTTCGCAGCGAGAAGCTCCGGCTGCTGACGGGACAATACCAGATCATCACCTTCTCGTTATTCAATGCCGACGACGAGCTGATCTACAACGGCATGCCGGGCGAAGAGAGGCTCGACATCGTGGCCGGCGGCCTCGTTTCGCACGACCTGACGGTCGACGTGGAGCCGCGCGGCACGGTGCGTTTCTCGATCTCCAAGGACTTGTCGGACTTCACCGAGACACCCGTGGTGACGCGTGCCGCCGAACGGCAGTACACCTTCGACGAGATCGCGTTCCTCGACCTGACCGTAAGGCACAAGACGACCAACGAGCTCACCACGTTCGAAAAACTCCCCGCGAAGTTCTCGATCCACTTCAGGGACGACCGCGAGGACGGGGCCCCCGAGGACATCGAGGACGGCTACCAGACCTCCTCGCTCGAATGCGACACGCTGCTCTCGCTCAAGGCGGGCGATTACAGCCTGGAGAAATACCAGGCCTACGACAAGAACAAAGTCCTGCTGGAGACCAACAAGCGTCCCAAGAACCTGGATTTCACCATCGAGGACAACAAGACCACCGAGGCCAAAGTCGGCGTCACGCTCTACGAGGCCGACGAGTATATCCGCGACTACTACGCGCTTTACGAAATCTGGAAGGCGCTCGACGGGGAGCACTGGTCTTACAGGGGTGAAAACTATCCCACCGGCGTCAACTGGGATTTCAACAAGGATCCCGACCTGTGGGGCGTCCAGCCGGGCGTGGAGGTGCACTCCAACGGCCGCGTGGCGAAGCTCTCGATCGGCGAGTTCGGCTTCCGCGGGCACGTGCCGGCAGCCATCGGCCAGCTCTCGGAGCTCGTCGAGTTGTATCTGGGCACGCACAACGACGGCAACCTGCTCGAATACGACCCCTCGCTGGCACACGACAAGAGCCTCTCCGAGCGCAACCGCACCCGCATGGAGCGTCACAAGGAGTTCCTCTCGCTGATCCATATCCCGACCCAGACGTCCGAGCCGATCGCCCGGGCCCTGGCCGAACACGGCATCTCGATCCCGGCCACGTCGCTCTACAAGAATTTCACCGAGGATCAGATCATCGACCGCAAGACAGGCCTCCAGAACAATATCCGTCCCTACGACGTCGTACACGGCAAGCTCACCAACGGGCTCAAGTCGATCGACCCGGCCATCGGCAAACTCGAAAAACTCGAGTACCTCAACATCGCCAACGGCGAGCTGGAGGAGATTCCCGCCGAAGTGGCCAACCTCAAGTCGCTGACCGACCTGGAGGTCTACAACTGCCCGAAGATGACCCGCTTCCCGGTGGAGATCGCGCAGATGCCCGAGCTCGTTTCGGTCAACATCTCCAACAACGCCCAATGGTCGGCCGAAGAGCTATACAAGGGGCTCGACGCCATCGCCAACGGCCCGTCGAAGGAGAAGCTCCAGATCCTCTATGCAACCAACAACAAACTCAGGGAGATCCCCGAGTCGTTCAGCAACCTGAAGAAGATCGGCCTGCTCGACCTGTCCCGGAACCAGATCGAAACGCTCCATCCGCTGGGCAAGGAGGTCGCACCCGTACAGCTCTACCTCGACCACAACAACATCACTTCGCTCCCGGCCAACAGCGACGGCATCTTCTGCGGCACGGACGACACGGAGACCTTCTCGGTGACCTACAACAAGCTCAAGAAGGTTCCCAACATCTTCTCGGCCAAGTCCAAATACGCCATGAAATCGGTGGATTTCTCCTACAACGAGATCGACGGCTTCGAAGGCGAAGAGGAGGGCAAATACAAGGGCCTGCGGGTGGAGACCTTCTCGCTGGCGGCCAACCCCGGGCTGACGAAGTTCCCCAAATGCCTCGGCACGACCAATTCGCTGGTTTCCTACATCATCCTGCGCGGTTGCAGCATCGACGAAATCCCCGAGGGCAGCTTTGGTGGCAAGAACTCGACGTCACTCGTATCGCTCGACCTGACCTACAACAAACTGAAGGCCCTGTCCAAGGATTTCACGGCCGAGCAGCTGCCCTACCTCTACGGGCTGGATATTTCGTACAACTCGTTCGACAAGTTCCCGTTCGGGCCGCTCAACTGCGCCGGGCTGACCGTCTACGCCATCCGCGGCCAGCGCGATGCCGAGGGTAAGCGCTGCCTGCGCGAGTGGCCCACGGGGCTCTACCAGCACACGGGCCTGCGCGGGTTCTACATCGGTTCGAACGACCTGCGCAAGATCGAGGACACGATCTCCTACCTGATCTACCACCTCGACATCAGCGACAACCCCAACATCACGTTCGATGCCTCGGCCATCTGCTACTACTGGCAGCAGGGCGCCTACAACCTGATTTACGACAAGACCCAGAATATCCTGAACTGCGATAAAATGCTCGAATAACCACTAAGGAGAAATGACAATGAAAATAACGAATTACATACCGGTTATCCTCTGCTCGATCGCATTGTGCGGCTGCTCCGACGCCGCCAAGACCGTCGGATTCGGCACCGACAGCGACGCCATCGAAGCCCCCGCCACGGGAGGAACCCACACCGTCAGGGTGTCGGCGGAGAAAGAGTGGGTCGCCACCACCGACGAACCGTGGATCACCGTCTCGCCCGCCAACGGCCGCGGCACGACCGAATGCCGCGTACTCATCGACTCGGCCCTGACCAGATCGGAAGAGCA
>OLRV01000591.1_pt1 | contig 35469 bp, 30 predicted proteins | sample 1672421 | NCBI WGS metagenome assembly OLRV01 (sample SAMEA3136684, study PRJEB25190) | human gut metagenome | biome: human gut; feature: human-associated habitat; material: faeces | place: Austria | collected 2013
TGCCGTCCCGGTTGATAAGGAATTTGGTGAAATTCCATTTGATGCCGTTGCCTTGGGCATTGTCCGGATAGTATTCGGAAACGACCTTCTGAATGAGCTGGCCGCTTTCTTTATCCGTTTCGTAGCCCTTGAATGGCGCGGCTTCTGTAAGGTATTGGTACAGAGGTGCTGCCTGTTCGCCGCGGACGTCGATTTTCGCAAAGAGCGGGAAAGTGACGCCGTGGTTGAGGCGGCAGAACTGTTCGATGTGCTGGTTATCTTCTGGATCCTGTTCCAGGAACTGGTTGCACGGGAAGCCGAGGATGACCAAGCCTTTATCCTTATATTTCTGATATAAGGCTTCCAGACCGTCGTACTGCGGCGTGAAGCCACATTTGCTGGCCGTGTTGACGATGAGCAGGACCTTATCTTTATATTGGCTCAGGGATACATCGTGTCCCTGGATGTCTTTGACCGTGAAATCGTATACGTTCATAGTATAACCTCCTTAGGGTTTATAATTCGTGAATGACGCAACCGCCGAATTCGGGCGAGCAAGTGGCACCATCGAGGGACGGCGCTTCTTTAACAGCAAACGATTCTTTCCACAGGCCGTGGAGGTTACAGTATGCATAAACTTCACCGGCATCGCCTGTTTCAAATTCAGCCTTTGGGTCTTCACCGGGTTTGAGGTAACGGATATCGACGCCGTTGTCATCGACGAGGGCAATCCATTCGATATAATGCTTTTCTTCCATCGGGTGTGTCACTGAGCCGACATGAACTTCCAAGTGGCCATCGACTTTTTGGATAGCCGGTACGTGTTTTTCTTTCGCTGCGTCGACCGTATCGGCAACGAGGTGTGTCAATTCTTGACCAGCATAGATGAGTTTTTCCGGTACTTGCGTGCCTACAGATACTAAAACGCTACCATCTTTATCGTTACGGTAAAATTCTACGTGTTTCATATAGGTTCCTCCTTCAGGGCTGAGCCCCTGGCGAATGTACGATTTATATATAAGAAGTTATTTACTAATTAATAATTGTTTTTCTTTATGTACTTATTATAGACTAAATCAGTACACTTGTCAATAATGGAGAATAATTATTTTTTATTATTTTTTCTTAATATCCAGTTCGATGCTGTGCGGATCTTTCTTCAGGGCTTTCATCCGTTCCCGCGTCGTCCGACTGGCACCGCCCCACTTGAGGACCAGGCCGCCATTTACGCTCCACGTCGACGTCATATTAGACCCGGACCGCCGCGTCAATTCGCCCCAAACGGAATTTCCTTGCCCTAAGGATAAGGACGTCCCAAAAGTCATATCATACCAAGTATAATGGTTAGATCCGACATCGGCTGTCAACGGCGCCTGGTCATCGCTATGAAGGTTTCCCGTCGTAATCCCATTCATTTCCCGTTGAACACCAAAACGGCCATAGAGCAAGCCGGCATGACCGTTGACGCTATACGATTTCCCGACCATAAGACCCAAGCGGCCCGTGATATACGGTTTATTTCCAGACTGATAGGTCACGTCATCACCGCTGACCGTGTAGGGGAAGACATAGCCCATGGACAAGCCGGCCTGAGGTTCCCAAAAGAATTGCTTGGGCAGGAGTCGCGTTTCATAATAGCGGATACCGGCGCCGAGCAGCCAGGTCCGGTAGTTGACCAAATCGCTATTCCCGTCAGCATCGCTATAAGATACCGTGTGCTGCAGCTGTGACAAGCGGATGACCGCATCGCCATGACGGTCGTGCTTATCGCCCCATTCCATGGCAAAACCGCCACCGTATTCCTTAATGGTATCGGATCCGCCGCCATAAGGCTGGCTGCCGGTCTGGCCATTGGTATATATATTCGACGTGCTCATCGTATAAAAAGCCCCCTGATGCAAGGTCCCGCCCCAGCGTGCCATTTTATGCGGCGAATCATAGCCGATGTGGGTCGCACTGTAGTCCTGGCTGAAAGACAGGCTGCCATAATTGGGGAAGGTATAGCTGCGATAGTCCGTTTTGACCCACCATCCCGTATCTTCTGACGGTTCCGCCAAGTCCTTATAGGAGGCGAAACGGTTGTCATCGGTGCGCCGCCAGAGGAGGTCCGACGCCATTTCATAAAAAGAAGCCGTCCCAGCCTGTGTCGCTGCCAAAGACCGGCCGGCAGATTGCCAGTCTGCGCCCTGTACGGTATCCGCCCCGGCCAGGCAGGTCAGGGCAGCCAAAGCGATTATCCAGTTATATACCCCAGGCAGACTGAATTTCATGAAAATCTCCTTTGCGAACTTATATGTCCGTCCTTACTAAATCATAATGGCGACAGCCTTGTTCTTCACTACGACGCAAGACGCCGTAATCGACGAGGTATTCGATATGGGCCAGCGTTTCCCCCAAGGCGAACCACTTCTGCGTCGGCGGGAAATCCTTCCACTTCTTGCCGCGCATGGACCAGGTCATATGCGGGGCGATCTCGTAAGCCGTGCTGTGCGGATAGCACCTTACCAGATGGCAGATTTCAGCCAAGCGGCGGTCGTGATGGGCCATAATTTCCCCAATGCGGCCGGCAATAGACGTATCGCCTTCGCGATGCCCCGGCAGAGCCAGGCGCACGGGCAGGTCCCGCACTTTCTCCAGGCTTTCCAGATAGCGCTGCAGGGCGTGCTTCATATGGTACCAGACCTGGATGTTCGGCGTAATGTCGAAGAGGATGTGGTCGCTCGTAAAAAAGATCTCCTCTTTGGCCAAATAGAGACAGCACAGGCCCGGCGTATGGCCCGGCGTGTGAACGACCTGTAAATCGCAGCCTGCCAGGTGCAGGACGTCGCCGTCATGGACAGGTGTAATGGAAAAATGCGGGTCCGGCGAAAAAGTGCGGGCCTGGTTGGAGAACTGGCTGCGGATTTCTTCAGGCGGCATGCCTTCGCGCATGAAATTGTCTTCGGCAGCCTTCCACGTCGAACCGTCGGCGGAATCGACGAGGTACTGATAATCTGTCGGTTCCATGTAAACCGGGCAGCCTGCGTCGGAAAAGAGGTGGACCAGGCCGCTGTGGTCGGCATGGAGATGGGTGATGAAAAGGGATGTCTCCGGCTGTAAACGGACGTTCAGCTCTTGTAAACCTGAACATAAAGCGCGTTTACATTCAGGCCGGTTAAAGCCCGTATCGATGACCAGATTGCCCGTCTCCCCTTTGATGACGTACGAATTAAGATACTGCAGAGGATTATTGGGCAAATCGACGCGGATGCGGTAAATATCAGGATGAGAATAAACTTTTTCAATCATGTTTCCTCCAAAAAAGGCTGTCGCTCATGCGACAGCCCTTTTTCTATTTTTTTCTTTTCGGATTATAGCGGTTCATACCTTTGTCGACGCCAAGGCTTAAACAGCCTTCTACGGCGGTCGCCGCGTCTTCGATACCCTGTTGGTACAGTTCGCGGAGTTCTTCCGGGAATGGCGTCAGGACATGGTCGACGACGTCATGGTGCGGTAAGGGCCGGCCGATGCCGACACGGAAGCGCGTGAAGTCCGTGCAGCCGTTGGCAAAGAGGCTCTTGATGCCGTTGTGTCCGCCATCGCTGCCGCTCTTGCGGATGCGCAGGCGGCCGACGGCCAGGTCCATGTCGTCGTAAATGACGTAAACATCGGGCTGGTCGATTTTATACCAGCGCATGAGCGGGCCGACGGCGCGGCCGCTTTCGTTCATGTAGGTCTGAGGCTTGACGAGGATAACTTTCTCCCCGTCGACCGTGGTCTGGGCGACAAGGGCCTCCATCCGGTCCTGCCACAAGGTGACATGCCAGCGCTTGGCGAGTTCATCGACGACGCGAAAACCCGTGTTGTGTTTCGATTCTTCATATTGGCGGCCCGGATTGCCCAGGCCTACGATCATATGCACGATGAATCCCTTATTTGTCGAAGAGACGGCTTACGGAAACGTCGTGGAAGATGCGCATGATAGCTTCGCCGAGGAGCGGTGCAACAGAGAGGACTTTAATCTTGTCGATCTGTTTTTCTTTCGGCAGGGGAATGGTGTTGGTGATGATCAGTTCAGAGATGACCGATTTCTGGATGCGTTCGACAGCCGGGTCGGTGAGGACAGCATGAGCGCAGGCAGCAAAGACGCGGGCAGCGCCTCTGTCTTTCAGGGCCTTGGCACCGCCGCAGAGGGAGCCGGCTGTATCGACGATGTCGTCGACGAGGATGCAGGTCTTGCCTTCGATGTCGCCGATGATGTTCATGACTTCAGCAACGCCCGGACGGGGACGGCGTTTTTCGATGATGGCAATCGGTGCATTGACGCGGTCAGCGAGGTCGCGGGCACGCGTTACGCCGCCGAGGTCAGGAGAAACGACGACGATGTCGCCCATATCGGTTTCTTCTTTTTTCTGGTTGATGTATTTAGCGATGATCGAAGCCGAGCCGAGGTGATCGACAGGAATGTCGAAGAAGCCCTGGATCTGGCCGGCATGGAGGTCCATCGTAACGACGCGGGTGATGCCGGACGTCGTCATCAAATCAGCTACCAGTTTGGATGTAATCGGTTCACGGCCGCGGGTCTTGCGGTCCTGACGTGCATAACCATAATACGGAACAACGGCGGTAATATGTTTAGCCGAAGCGCGTTTGAGGGCGTCTGCCATGATGAGCAGTTCCATGAGGGTGTCGTTGGCCGGCTGGCATGTCGGCTGGATGACGAATACATCTTTACCGCGGACGCTTTCGTCGATCATGACCTGGATTTCACCGTTGTTGAATTTGCCAACAAAAGCTTTGCCCAGTTCCAAACCGAGGTAATCAGCAATTTCCTTTGCCAATTCCGGATTGGCGTTGCCCGTAAAAATCTTCAGCTTTTTCCCGTCTTCGTAACTCATAGTGAGCCTCCCTGTGTAAGTAGTGTGAATGTCTTATGAAATTTTATTTCTTATATGTATCATCCTTGACCCAGCCTTCGATGTTGCGCTGCCGTGCGCGAGCCACCGAAAGGGCTTTGGCCGGAATGTTCTTGGTAATCGTCGAGCCTGCGCCGACATAGGCGTAGTCCCCGACGGTGACCGGCGCGACGAGGTTGCTGTTGCAGCCTACGAAGGCATGGTCGCCAATGGTCGTGCGATGCTTGATCTTGCCGTCATAATTGACAGTGATCGTGCCGCAGCCGATATTGACGCCGCTGCCGACATCGCTGTCGCCGATATAACTGAGATGAGGCAGTTTCGTGCCGTCGCCGACAGTGGAGTTCTTGACTTCCATGTAGTTGCCGACTTTGACGTGGTTGCCGATGACCGTATTGGGACGGAAATGGACGAACGGGCCGATTTCGCAGCCGTTCTTGATTTCGCAGTCATGGGCGTACATAAACTGGGCGTGGTCATCATCGCCCATCTTGACGTTGGTCATGCGGACATAAGGGCCGATCTGACAGCCTTCGCCGATGACCGTATCCCCTTCGAGGATAGTGCCCGGATAGAGGACCGTGTCGCGGCCGACAGTGACCGTCGTGTCGACATAGGTATTATTCGGGTCGATGATGGAAACGCCGTCCGTCATGAGCTGGTCCAGTTTGCGCTGGCGCAGGACTTTTTCGGCTTCTGCCATCTGCTGACGCGAGTTTACACCGAGGGTTTCCGCATACGTCGGCGCTGCAAAGGCGCTGACGACCTTGCCGGCGGAAACGAGCATGCCGATGATATCCGTCAGGTAATATTCACCCTGGGCATTGTCGTTGGTGACGTTGTGGAGCATATCCCAGAGAAGGGACATGTCAAAACAGTAAATGCCGGCGTTTACTTCGTCGACAGCCAGTTCTTCCGGCGTGCCGTCTTTCTGTTCGACGATTTTGACGACCTGGCCCTGGGCGTTGCGGATGATGCGTCCGTAACCTGTCGGGTCCGGCATATGTGCTGTCAAGATTGTCGCAGCGGCGCCGCTTTCTTCATGGCAGTGGATGAGGGATGTAAACGTTTCGGCCGTTACCAGCGGCGTATCGCCGCAGGTGACGAGGAGCGTTCCCTCTTCCCCTTTGAGAAGCGGTTCTGCCTGGAGGACAGCATGGCCTGTACCGAGCTGTTCCTTCTGCATGACCGTTTCGGCCTGATCGCCGAGATAGTCACGGACCGTTTCACCGCCAAAACCGACGACAACGACCTGGCGCTGCGTTCCGGCTGCTTTGACGGCGCGCAGTACCTGTTCGACCATCGGGACGCCGCCGACTTTATGCAGGACCTTGGGGAACTTCGATTTCATCCGCGTCCCCTTGCCGGCAGCGAGAATTAATGCAATAGTATTTTTCATCCAGTTATAGCCTCCCTGAATTCCATAACTATATAATGTCCATTTAAGGATAACACAAAACGGGGGGAAAAAAAAGGGGGCTGGCACATTAAGGTACTTCTCTATCGTTTGCCGTGGGATGCGGGAATTCTTCGGCAAACGACGAACGCCAAAGGAACCACGAAAAAAAGGGCTCGCCGCGTCAGGCGGCAGCCCTTTTTTTCTTATTAAAGTACGTATACGACGACGTCGCGGCGGCCGAAGTCCAAGGCTTCACTCGTCGAATCCATGGCCAGGTCGATGCGGTCCCCGACGATTGCTCCGCCCGTATCCGCTGCTACGGCGTAGCCATAGCCTTCGATGTAGAGCTGCGAACCGAGAGGAATAACGTCCGGATCGACGGCAACCATGCCGCGCTGGAGATACTGACCCGTTGCCGTGTAGCCGTCACCGCCGCCGTCGGCAGCAGTGTAAGCCGTAGCTTCCATGACTAAACGACGCTGATAGCCTTCTGTCGAAGACGATTCTTCAGGAACCGGACGGCCGCTGGCTTCCGAGAGGGCTTCCATGGTCGCCGAGCCGACGACACCGTCTGCTTCCAGGCCGTGATCGGACTGGAAGGCTTCGACGGCAGCTTCCGTGGAAGGACCGAAGTCGCCATCAGCACTGCCGGACAGATAGCCCGTGTCCTGAAGCATATATTGAACGCTCTGTACAACAGAACCACTCATTCCCATTTGAACGCTGGCGTAGGACAGAGAAGAAAAAGCAAAAGCAAAAATCATTGTCGCGAATATCAGTATACGATTTCTCAAAAAACCACCTCTTTGAACGAACACAATATCGAGTACGTCCTGAATTATAGCAAACTTCCCACTATAAGTCAAAAAAATAGATAAATATAATTAACTTTTGATAGATTTATTCTCTGTTCTTCACATTTTCTATATTGTGTATGGCCGATAATGCTCAACTTTGAAGTGTATTTTTTAGTATCTGGTAATAAAATTTTATAATTATTATGCATTTTTACGTTTCTTTAAACTCTGTTTTCTCTACAATATTTCTTATGGCTTCCGCCCCTTCGACCGAACCTGTGAGGACGTAAATGTAGTCTCCTGCACGCAGACACGTATCGTCATCGGGGATGATGTCATCGTCGCCGCGCTTGACATCGACGATGACCGTATGGGCCGGCCAGGAGATGCGGCCGATGTAGCGGCCGTCGGCAAGGCTGCCGCTGGCGACGGTCAGTTCCAGGATATTGCGCCGTTCCTTGGACGATAAGACCGGCTTATGCTTAGCCAGGTTGCGCTGCAGGAGGGCTTCGTAAATCGGCTGGCCGTGACAAAGCTGGGCCGTGACCAGGGCGACGAGGGAGGCCATACAGAGGACGAGCAGGTGTTCATAGGAATTTGTCATTTCCATAATGAGGATCGTGCCTGTCACCGGTGACTGGACAGAGGCAGCGAAAAAGGCGGCCATGGAAATGACAACGATATTCGATAAATAATACGATGAAATAAGGCCGAGCTGAATGAAGATAATGCCTGTAATCGCCCCGGTCAGGGCGCCGAGGACGAGCATGGGCAGGAAGAAGCCGCCGGGCACGCCGCAGCCGTAACTAACCAGAGTGAAGAAGAATTTGCCGAGCAGCAGGAGAGCGAAGACTTTCAGGGACAGCGGCAGGGTATAGAGGTTGTTGACCAGGTCGTTGCCGCCGCCGAGGACATCGGGGAAAACATAGCCCAAAATGCCGGCAGTGACGAGGGCGAAGGCGATGCGCATGTAGTTGTTGCGAAAAACGGGCAGGTCATAGAAATAATGGATATTCAAGAGGCCTTTGTTGAAAATAATTCCCGCAATTCCCATGATGATACCCAAGAGGACGGCGAGCCACATATAGCGCATGGGAAAAGGCGGCAGCATGCCGAAATGGAAGACCGATTCCCGGCCGAAAACGTAGCGGCTGACCATGGTCGCCAGGAGAGCCGCCGCCATAGACGGCGCCAGGACGACGCCGGAAAAATTGCGGTGCAGTTCTTCCAGGGCGAACATGACGCCGGCCAAGGGCGCATTAAAGGCCGCCGCCAGACCGGCACTGGCACCGGCCGTGATGAGGTAGCGTTCTTCCATGCGCGTCCGCCCCAGGGCCCGGCTCAGGCCCTGAGCGGTGACGGCGCCAATCTGGATGGACGGCCCTTCCCGGCCCAGGGAAAGGCCGAGGCCGATGCCGACGATGCCGCCGACGAGCTTGACCCAGAGGATGCGCAGCCAGCGCATGCGAATAGCGCCGAGGATGACGCCTTTGACCTGGGGGATGCCGCTGCCACCGGCGTTCGGTTCATAGATGCCGAGACGCCAGAGGAGGAAGGCCGCCGCCAGGAGAACGACGAACCAGAGAGCATTGACGCCCAGACCGCTGACGTTCAGGACGTTGGCATAGAACCACTGGCGCCAGACCGTCCCCGTTTCCAGGCCCCAGCGGAAGAAACTGATGACCGTCCCCGACAGGATGCCGACGGCGATGCCTTCAAAGAAGAGACGCAGGCGGAAGCGCGGCCAATAGCGCAGTGCCCGCAGCGTTTCCACCAATTGTCTGTCGATATGCATAATGTTCATCCTTTCAATTTTCTTTTATACTATAATAATATGCTGTTATTATAGCACAGCCGCGAGAGTTTAACGATTCCGTAAATTTTCACTTGCCAATCCCTAATTTTTACGCCGCAGGCCTTGGCAAGAAAAAAAGAGCATCGTCTTTTTCGAAAAGCCCGAAAAGTTTGAGGTTTGAGGTCTGAAGTTTGATGTGAAGGGAAGGAATTTGTATTTCTCTAGCGAATAATATATACATATAAATGCATCAGCAAAATGAGGGAGGAACGTTTATGAATGATAAATATATACCTAATTTTAATATCCACGAAGCAGTACACGAAACGCTGCCGTATATGATGGAAATGCGTGAATATTTCCATGCCCATCCGGAACTGAGTGAAAAAGAATTCGACACATGCAAGACGATTTTCCAGGAACTGTCCCTAATGAATATCGAAGATGTGCGCATCATCGCCGGCACAGGCGTGACGGGCCTCATCCGCGGCGAGCTCCCGGGTCCGGTCCTGCTCCTGCGGGCTGACATCGACGCCCTGCCGCTGACGGAAAAATATGACTGCCCTTATGCATCCCTCGTCGACGGCGTCATGCACGCCTGCGGCCACGACGGCCATGCGGCCAATCTCCTGGGCGTCGCCAAAATCCTCAGCCAGCATAAAGACTGCTTGCGCGGCACGATCCGCCTCGCCTTCCAGCCGGCAGAAGAAGGCAACGGCGGCGCCGCCCGCATGATCGACGCAGGCATCATGGAAAACCCGCACGTCGATTATGCCCTGGGCCTCCACGTCGCTGGCAGTCTGCCCAAGGGCTACGTCGGCATCGGCCGCGGCGAGATTTCCGCGTCCTGCGACGACTTCACGATCACCCTGCACGGCAAGGGCGGCCACGGTTCGCAGCCGTCGTTCTGCATCAGCCCGATTCAGATGGGCATCGACATCATCCAGTCTATCCAGAATTTCGTCTATAACTGCCATGCCGACGGTGACGGCGTCGTCCTGACTTTCGGCCAGTTCCAGGCAGGCCACAACCCGAACGTCATCCCCGACACGGCGGAACTGAAAGGGACCCTGCGCACGTACGACGAAGCCAAGCGCCACCATATTCTGGAAGCGATGAAAGCGATCCTGCGCAACGTCACTTCGACTTACGGCGGCACCTTCGACCTGAACGTCGTCCCCTTCTCACCGGTTTGCGTCAATGACGACGGCGTGACAAACAAAGTCGTCCGCATCCTACAGGACCACTGTACGAGGCTCGTCGACCTCGTCCCCCTGAAGCGCGGCTCCGGGTCCGAAGACTTCGCCTACTTCAGCGCCGCCGTACCCAGTTCCTTCTACTACGTCGGCGTCTACAGCGACGTGCCGGTCATCGGTCATTCGCCGGATTTCCATTGGGACAGCAATGCCCTGAAATACATGTGCGAAACGATGCTCAGCATCGTCTATTACTTTGAAAGTTATTAGGAGTGATACTTTTTGGTTTTCTGGTTCATCATCGAACACACGATGCTGCCCATTTTCTTTCTCGTCGTCCTCGGCTACTTCCTGGACCGGAAGTTCCATCTCGACGTCAAGACTTTGTCGAAGCTCATGTTCTACTTGGTCATCCCCAGTTTTATTTTCACCAACATCTATACGACGGATTTTCCGGCGACGAGCGTCAACATCATCGCGGCAATGGCCGTCTTCATGGTCATCTGCTTTATCATCGCCAATATCGTCGGCCGTCTCCGCCACTACGACGCGGCTATGCTCGAATCGTGCCGCAATGCCTTCATGTTCAACAACACGGGCAACCTCGGCGTGGCCCTGATCATTCTCGTCTTTTCCCATGACCCTTTCGTCGTCAACGGCCAGACGCCGTACCTGGCGGAAGCTATGGTCGTCCAGATCATCATCTTCATGATTCAGAGCATTTCCCTCAACACCCTCGGCCTCTACCAGGCCGGCCGCGGCAGACTGACAGCCCGGGACACACTGGCCGTCATGTTCCGCATGCCCCTCATTTACGTCCTGGCCGCGGCTCTCCTGGCCCGTTATATCGGTTGGGATGCGAAGGACTTCTTTCTCTGGCCGATCATGGAAATGGCCAGCAAGGCTCTCCTGCCCCTGGCCATGGTGAGCATCGGCGCCCAACTCTCGCAGACGAAAATCAAATGGCTCGACAAGGATGTCTGGATCGTCAGCATCCTCAAGATGACGGTCCTGCCCCTCATCGGCCTGGCCATGATTTACATCGCCAACGCCTTCCGGCCCGGCACCTTCACGGCTGTCAGCGCGACGGTCTTCCTCATTTACTGTGCCATCCCGACAGCGGTCAACACGGCCCTCTTCGCCATCGAATTCGACAACAATCCCGATTACGCCACGCAGGTCGTGATGAATACGACGGCCCTCAGTGCCGTGTCCCTGACCTTTTATATTTTCCTGGGACACATCCTTTTCGTCTGAGTTTACATTTTTTCTTGAAAAGTTAGGGAAAATACGTTTTTCTAACTTTTCTCGAAAGAATTTCAGAAAAAGTTATTGACATAACGGCTTTTTACTTATATAATGAGTCCATCAACAGAATAAACGGCAATGAAGCCCAAGCGACAGTGACCAAACCTGCCGCTTGGGCTTTTCGTATATTCTGGAGAAAATAAAATATGGCAATAGACGATGATGTCCATGGATTTTCACACAAAGCACGCAATGGGAATAACGTGAATCCAGGACATCTTTTTTCATTTGTCAGGAGGTTAGGAATATGAAAAAATTATGGTCACGTTTAGGAGTGCTGCTCCCGTGTCTGCTCATGGCAGCGCCGGCAGCCTTCGCAGCCGATCCGGGGACGATCGATACAGGCGATACGGCCTGGGTCCTCATCAGTGCCGCCCTGGTCTTCATCATGACACCGGGCCTGGGCTTCTTCTACGGCGGCATGGTCCGCAACAAGAACGTCTTGACGACGATTATGCAGAGCTTCTTCATCGTCGCCATGATTTCCGTCGAATGGATCCTCATTGGTTATGCCATGACCTTCGGTACCGACATTAACGGTTTCATCGGTTCTCTTGATAAAGTCGGCCTGAACGGCGTCGGCATGGCCGTCCTTGCAAACGGGACGATTCCGGAATTGGCTTTCGTCGCTTTCCAGTGCATGTTCGCCGTCATCACGCCGGCTCTAATCACCGGTGCTTTCGCCGAACGCATGAAGTTCCACGCTTTCGTCGTCTTCATCCTGCTCTGGGCCATCTTCATCTACAACCCCATGGCACACTGGGTCTGGGGCGGCGGCTTCCTGGCGAAACTCGGTGCCCTCGACTTCGCCGGCGGCCTGGTCATCCACATCCTCTCCGGTGTTTCGGGCCTGACCCTCTGCATTTTGCTCGGCAAACGCTACGGCTACGGCAAGATTCCTATGGTACCGCATAACCTGCCCATGACCGTCCTCGGCGCTACGCTCCTCTGGTTCGGCTGGTTCGGCTTCAACGCCGGCAGCGCCCTCGGTGCCAATGCACTGGCTGCCAACGCTTTCATCGCTTCGCAGGCTGCTGCCGCTGCCGCTACGGTCGCCTGGGTCGTCGTCGAATGGGCTGTCCAGGGTAAACCGACCATCCTCGGTGCTGCCTCTGGCTGCATCGCCGGCCTCGTCGCCATCACCCCGGCTGCCGGCTTCGTTTCTCCGATGCCGGCTCTGATCATCGGCGCTATCGGCGGCGTCATCTGCTACTTCGCCGTCGCCGTCGTCAAAGCCAAACTCGGTTATGACGATTCCCTCGATGCTTTCGGCATCCACGGTATCGGCGGCACATGGGGCTCCATCGCAACCGGCCTCTGGGCTACGACAGCCGTCAACCCGGACGGCGCCAACGGCCTCTTCTACGGCAGCTCGGATCTGCTCGTCGCTCAGATCATTTCCGTCGTCGTCGCCTACGCGCTGGCTATCGTCGGCACGTTCATCCTCTTCAAGCTCATCAGCTGCTTCATGACAGTCCGCACGGATAAGAATGAAGAAATCACAGGCCTTGATATTGGCGAACATGGTGAACGTGGTTATAATTATGCTATCATGTCCGGCAGTCCTTTCGGTGAAACGCCGAGCACGCCGCTGGACAGCGCATCCCTGGAAAATGCCGTCAACAGCGCCGGCATTAACGGTCGTAACTTATAGAGGTGATACGAATGGAAGAACATCCGATTACAAAAGTAGAAATCATTACCCGTCCGAGCAAGCTGGAAGAACTGAAAGAAGCCTTGAACAACATCGGCGTCATGGGCATGACCGTCAGTCAAGTCTACGGCTGCGGCCTGCAGAAAGGCTACGTCGAAGTCTATCGCGGTCAGCGCTACAACATCAACCTCCTGCCGGGCATCAAAGTGGAAACAGTCGTCTGTGAAGTACCGGTCGACAAAGTCGTCGAAGTGGCTGAGAAAATCTGCAAAACAGGCAAACCGGGCGATGGCAAGATCTTCATCTACCGCTTAGACGATGCCGTCCGCATCCGTACCGGTGACAGAGGCCCTGTCGCCATTATGGACGAAAAGTAAGTGTATAAAAGGGGATTCGCATGATGATATAAGGTTTCATGCGAATCCCCTCTTTTTGTTATTAAGGGGCTAACAACTTATCATTTTTGCGCTATAATAGCGTCATGAAAGAAAAATCCACTGCAATTTGCTCGCAAGAGGAGGAATTCAACTTATGGTAAAAATCGGCAAGGTTGCCCTCGACAATGGCATGCCTAAAATCTGTGTTCCCCTTGTCGGTCATTCTACGGATGAACTCGTCCAAGAATGCCGCTATCTCCAAGACAAGATTTATGACGTCGTCGAACTGCGCATCGACTTCTTGAAGGACGTCACATCCCTCGACGCTGTCGGTAATGCCTTAGCCGCTGTCCGCCAGGAATTACCTGACAGCGCAATCTTGTTCACTTTCCGCACTAAAGAAGAAGGCGGCGAAATGGAAGTTCCTGAAAGCTACTACTTCGATCTCATCGATTATGCTGTCAAAAGCGGTAAAATCGATGCCATCGACGTCGAATACTTCCGCGACCGCGCCAGCATCGAAAAAGTCCTGACCATCGCAAAAGAACACAGTGTCACAGTCATCATGAGCAACCACGACTTCGACAAGACGCCGTCTTTCGATGAAATCACGGGCCGTCTCATTGGCATGAAGAAACTCGGCGCTGACGTGGCTAAACTGGCCTGCATGCCGAACTCGGCCAAAGACGTCCTGACCCTCTTGTCGGCAACGGAATCCGTCAAATCCCAATATCCTGATGAGCCGATCATTACCATGTCTATGGGTAAACTCGGCGCCATCAGCCGCATCAGCGGGGAAATCTTCGGATCCGCCCTGACCTTTGGTTCGGCAAAAAAGGCCTCTGCTCCGGGCCAGCTGGAAGTTACGACATTACAGCAAATCTTGCGTGCCCTCCATTCCTGATCAGGATGCAGTTCACATAGGCAAAGGGCTTGCCTCAATGTCTTCATACGGAAGTAATGATAGGGTATCCGCAAAAAAGAGTCTCAAAGGGGACGATAATAATGGCAAAAGAAAAGCTGTGGACAGGCCCATTTTTATCTATGGGCAGTACGAATTTTTTTCAACTCATGACGCAATATATCTTAGTAACGACCTTACCGCTCTGTATTATCGATTCTTTCCAAGGAAGCGAAATAGAAGCAGGCCTAGCGATGACTTTTTTCCAAATCGGTACGAGTTTATTCCGCCCGGCAGCCGGGTATTTTGTCGATAAGGAAAATAAACGGCACCTGCTGCTTTTCTCACTCATCGTCTTCCTCATCATTATCGGTGCTTTCAATGGCATTGAAAATGTAGCAGAAATTTATGGGCTACGGCTGCTCCACGGTATCATCTTCGCCTTAGCGACAACGACAGCAGCATCCATTGCCGTCCTGGTCATCCCCGCTTCGCGCCGCGGTGAAGGCATTGGATATTTTTCAGTGACGACGAATTTAGCCATGGTCATTGGGCCTTTAGCCGGTCTGCTGTTATATAACGGTCTGGGTATGTCTGGCCTGTTTTTATCCTTGACAGCCCTGGCCATCCTGACCTTAGTCATTGCCGCTATAGTCCCGCTCCCAAAGGCAGTCGTAAAGCCAGTACCCCGTACACATGACGAGCCGATATGGTCCCATATCGTAGAAAAAAAGTCGCTGCCTGCATCCCTGCTAGGAGGACTGGTCTTCTTCGCTTACGGCGGTATCCTCACTTTTATTCCTTTATACGCCGCATCCCTACATCTGTCGGACAGCACAGGACTTTTCTTCGCGATCTTCGCACTGGTCATCGTCCTCAGCCGTCCTGTCGTCGGCAATGTCTTTGACCGAATGGGAGCCAGCGCCATTGTGTACCCTGGCTTCATCATCTTTATGGCCGGCTTCATTGTCTTCAGCCAGGTAACATCTCAGGTCACGCTCCTCATTGCCGCGGCAATCCTCGGCCTCGGCTTCGGCGCCTTGAGCCCGGCCTTCCAGACCTTGGCCATCCAAAGTGTCCCGGCCGAACGCGCCGGTGCCGCTACGGCGACGTACTTTTGGTTCCTTGACATCTTCGTCGGACTGGCGGCCATGCTGCTCGGCTTTGTAGCCAAGCTCTTCGGATACATGCTGTTATACGGTGGAATCTGTACGGCCGTTACGACTGCAGCTATGATATTATATTATTTTCTTTTTACTCGCTCCGCCCAGCGAACCTAACCTCGCCTTCCCAAGACACATAGCCCATACGGGACTTCCGATTTTTAACGAAAAAGCTGCCGCATTAAGCCAAAAACACTTAATGCAGCAGCTTTTTAGTCTATCTCTTTTATGAGTTTTTCAAAATCATCAAGAACCGCTTCCATTGGCTTATTATTGGGGATGCAGTAATCAGCGGCATTGCGGTAAAGGGCAATGCGTTCGTCGTAGAGGTCGTAGACTTTCTGTTTGCCGTCTTTCAGCAAAGGCCGTGTCGATACGTCGACGTCACTGACGATGTCATCAGGGGAACGGTCGAGAAAAAAGACCGTTCCGGTTTTCTTGAAGATGTCCATGTTTTCCGAGCGCTTGACGACGCCGCCACCGCAGGCTACGACGATACCCGATTTATGGGCCAGGAACTGGCTGGCCCGGACTTCGGCATCGCGGAAACAGTCTTCACTGATGGCGAAGAGTTCGGGAATGGTCTTGCCTTCCTGTTCGACAATGACATCATCGGCGTCGTAGAAATCACGGCCTAAGCGTTTCGCCAAAGCTTTCCCTAACGTACTCTTACCGCATCCAGGCATGCCGATGAGGATGATGTTCTGTTTATTATTCATAATAATGTTCCATCTCCTTGGCGATTTGTTCAATCACAGACGAATCGATGGTCCGGCCCATCCAGATTTCTTCTGAGCCAATGGCCTGAGCGACGAGCATGTACATACCGTTTAGGGTCTTGGCGCCATGACGGCGGGCTGCCTGCAAAAGCTGTGTATTTTTCGGGTTATAAACGATATCGACGACAGCCGGAAAAGCGGCGATGAGCCGTTCCGATACGGGACAGCCATTGACATCTGGGAACATGCCGACAGGCGTACAGTTGACCAGGACGTCACCGCCTTGGGAGTGTTCCAAATCCTGGTAATCGATGGTGTCGGCGCCAATCCGTTGAATAAAGGCATCGAATTCCGTCTTCGAGTGAGGATGACGGGATACGACGGTAATCGACTGGGCCCCGGTATCCGATAAGTATTGGATGATGGCCCGGGCGGCGCCACCGGAACCGAGGACGACACAATCCTTCGCCTTTACATCAATACCGGCATGGTCCAGAGAACGGCCAAATCCGCTGTAATCCGTATTATAGCCAAAAATCCCGTTATCCGTAAAATGGAGCGTATTGACGGCTCCGATGATGCGGGCTTCGCGGGAAATATCCGTCAAGTACGGCATGACGTCGAGTTTGTAAGGAATAGTGACATTAGCTCCCGTATACCCTTCGTCGCGCAGGCGCTGAAGTTCATTAGGGATATCATTGCGGTCCATTTCCAGGACGCCGTACTGATGCTGTCCTTCAACTTGTAAGATTCTGAATAATTTTTCATGGATTGCCGGGGATGCCGTATGCCCCAACTTAGCCCCGATAACGCCTAATTTCATCTGCATTCCCTCCTTGATCGGATACGTAATTCCCTAAGATTTTAAAATAATTGCAGTGCTCTGCTAAATTGCGCAGGACTCGGGCCGTAGCCGGATTGCGCAGATTGCCCATGACATCGATGTGGAAGAAATATTCAAAGGGCCGCCCCTTGAGAGGCCGCGATTCCAAATGAGTCATGTTCATGCCGTTATAGAAGAAGTACCCCAAGACGTGGTACAGAGCGCCTGGCCGGTGCTGTGTCGTCAGGACCAAGGTAATCTTATCGGCTTCGGGAGACTGTTCCATATCGGCGGCGATGATGAAGAACCGCGTGTAATTCATGGTATTATCATTGATGTGTTCCACCAGGACATCGAGGCCGTACATATCGGCTGCTGTCTTGTTGGCAATGGCCGCAATATGAGGGTCCCCCATTTTTTGAACCTGTTCGGCACTCTGGGAAGTGCTGAAATACGGGTGGAGCTGCCATTCGCTATGGTGTTTGAGGTAACTCCGGCACTGGTTCAGGCCCTGAGGATGGGAATAGACTTCGCGAATGTCTTCGAGCTTCGCCCCTGGCAAGGTCAGCAGGCAGTGTTCGACTTTGACGTATTTCTCACCGACGACGCAGCAGTCGTAGCGGTGGATGAGGTCGTATACGTCAGTAATGCCGCCAGTCGATGAATTTTCGATGGGCAAGACGCCGTAGCGGGCCTGACGGGTAGCGACGGCTTGGACGACGTCTTCAAAGTGCGAGCCATACGTAGGAAAAATATTCTTGCCGGCAAAATAGGTCTTCATGGCTTCATAGGTATAGGAGCCGGGTTGGCCGAAACAGGCGATGTTCAACGGCATATCTTCAGAAGCATCCATTACCAGCACCGTCCTTTCTCGGACAAGCAGACGTCGAGGATGGCCCAGGCCGCGGCTGCTTCAACGACGGGAATGGCCCGCTGGACGATACAGGGATCATGGCGGCCTTTGATGACGAGGTCGCAATTTTCCTTCGTATCCGTGTCGATAGTTGCCTGCTTCTGGCTAATCGACGCCGTCGGCTTAATGGCCAGGCGGAAGACGACGGGCATGCCATTAGTGATACCGCCGTTGATGCCGCCATTGTGATTGGTCCGCGTCTTGACGACATCGCCATCGTAATAAAAGGCATCATTGGCCTGAGATCCGCGGAGTTCTGCCAGGGAAAAGCCGTCGCCGAATTCAATGCCTTTGACGGCTGGGACGGAAAACACCATGTGGCTGACTTGACTTTCGACGGAGTCAAAAAATGGGTCGCCTATGCCAGCGGGAAGGCCGGTCACCATACATTCGATGACGCCGCCGACAGAATCGAGGTCGTTCTTAGCGGCCAAGATTTTTTCTTCCATCAGACCTGCTTGGGCCTTATCGAGGACGGGCAACGTTTCCTTTTTTAAAGCCTGCAAAGTTTCTGCTGTTTCCCCGATAGCCGTGAAAGGTTTATCGGCTATGCCGGCCAGTCGCAAGATATGAGAACCAACGGTGATCCCGTGACGGGCCAGGATCTGAGACGCGACAGCCCCGGCAAAGACCAGGGGCGCTGTCAGGCGGCCCGAGAAATGACCGCCGCCGCGGTAGTCATTGAAGCCGCCATAGCGGATCTTGCCCGAGTAGTCGGCGTGACCCGGGCGCATGACATGGCGCAGCTGGTCGTAATCACGGGAATGTTGGTCACTGTTGCGGATGATAGCACACAGCGGCGTCCCCGTCGTATAGCCGTTGAAAAAGCCGCTTTGGACTTCAAAGGCATCTTTTTCTGAGCGAGCTGTCGACATTTGATTCTTTCCCGGTGCCCGCCGGGCCATTTCTGCCCGGACAGCGTCCCAGTCGATGGCTTCGCCTGACGGCAGCCCGTCGAGGACGGCGCCAATAGAAAGGCCATGGGATTCGCCAAAAATCGTCAGGCCAATCGTCTTTCCAAAGGTATTCATATTACTCCTCCTTTTGGATGAGGCCACCTAAGGCCTGGAAATCCTGCCAGAATTCCGGATACGATTTGCGGACACATTCAGCGCCTTCAATGCGCAGCGGCTGACGGCATCGCTGGGACGCAACGGCCAGGGCCATGGCAATGCGATGGTCATTCCAACCGCTAACCGTACCGCCCGTAAAACTGCCGACGCCATGAATGATAAGTCCTTCTGCTTCTTCTTCGACGTCGCCGCCGATTTTGTTCAGTTCCGCCGCCATGGCGTGCAGGCGGTCGCATTCTTTAAGGCGGACCCGGCCGGCGCGGATGATATGTGTAATGCCTTTGGCGCAGGACGCGAGGACAGTCAGGACCGGCACCAGGTCCGGGCAGTCTTCGACGTCGATGACCCGGCCGACGAGGTCCGACGGGCAGGCCGTGAGCTCCGTCTTGCCTTCAATCTGACCGCCCATTTCACGGATCAGGGAGACGATGACTTCATCGCCCTGAGACGACTGGGGGCGGAGGCCCGTGCAGCAGACGGCCCGGCCCAGACTGCCAGCAGAGAGCCAGAAAGCGGCTTGCGAATAATCGCCTTCGACAACGTAAGTCCCGGAACGATAGTGCTGATTGCCCGGAATCCGGTAGAAGCCATCCTGTTCTTTCTCAATGACGATGCCGTGCTGGCGCAGGCAGTCGAGGGTCATGTCGACATAGCTGGCCGATTCCAGCGGTGTCGTACTGCGCAGGACCGAGTTGCCCTCAAGGAGGGGCAAGGTCATGAGCAGGCCCGTAAAGAACTGGGAACTGACGTCGCCGGCCAGAGAATACGTTCCAGGCTGTAAAGTCCCGGACACGGTCAGGGGCAGGGCGCCTTCGGTCGTTTCATAAGCCACACCCTTTTCATCGAAGAGTTCATAATACGGTGTCAGCGGCCGTTTGGCCAGACGGCCCTGGCCGGAAAAAGTCACTTCATTGCCGCTGAAGATGGCCACGGGGATGAGGAAGCGCAACGTCGACCCCGATTCATTGGCACTGACTGCGATAGGCCCATCCTGTTTCTTCAGACCGCCTCTGATGCGGTAAGCCGCCCGGCCGGGATGAGACGACATGACCGGCGTAATATCTGCCCCCAAAGCCCGTAGAATGTCGCACGTCGCTTCAATGTCCTGGGACAAGGAAATGTTGTCAACCAGGCTTTCTCCTTCTGCCAGGGCGGCGCAGATGAGGTCGCGGTGGCCGATGCTTTTGGAAGAGGGCGCTTCTACTGTCCCTTGCAAGGTATGTGGGGTAATAATGACATTCATTAAGCGTCCTTCTTTCGGATATATTTCGGCAGGTCTTCCGCAGCCAGCGGCAACAGGCGGGCCTTGCCGATTTCTTCGATAATGACTAAAGTAATATGATTGCCGCGCATCTTCTTATCATTGCTGATGTAAGGAATGAGGTCTTCTGCCGACGCATCGACATCGGTGGGCAAGCCGTACTGCTTGATAACCTTGCGCAGCCGCGCCGTCGTCCCGGCTTTCGTCAGCCCCATGGCTTCCGTGACGCCGGTCAGCATGGACATGCCGGCAGCGACGCCTTCGCCGTGCGTATAGTGGCCGAAGCCATAACAGCCTTCGATGGCATGGCCGATAGTATGGCCGAAGTTCAGCATCATGCGTTCGCCCATATCGAAGACATCGTGCTCAACAATATCGGCCTTGCTCTGACAGCAGCGTTCGATGATTTCTTCCCAATGTTCAAAAATGGATTGGTCATCGAGCTTTTCCAGGAGTTCAAAGAGAGCCAGGTCGCGGATGCAGCCGTATTTGATGACTTCGCCCATGCCGTCGTGGATGAAGCGCTTGGGAAGGGTCGATAACAACGTCGGGTCAATGAGTACCCCTTTAGGCTGATAGAAATTACCGGCCTGATTCTTGCCACTAGGAAGGTCGATGGCGACTTTGCCGCCGACACTGCTATCGACTTGGGAAATAATCGTCGTCGGAATCTGGATGAAGGGAACGCCGCGCAAGAAAGTCGCTGCTGCGAAGCCGCCGAGATCGCCAGTGACACCGCCGCCGAAAGTCAAGATACAATCGCTGCGGGTAATGCCGGCGTCAGAAAGCTGCTGATAGAGGTCGAGGAGGGTCGCTGCGCATTTATGTTCTTCCCCGGCCGGGAAGACGAGGCGGTGGACGCGGAAGCCTGCGGCTTTGAGATTGTCTTCCAAACGCTTACCATAGAGGGCGTTGACGTTGGAATCAGTAATGACGGCCAGGGTCTGCGACTTCGTCAGGCTGCGGATATAATCGCCGGCCCGGTCGAGGAGGCCGTTTTCAATATGGATATCATATGAATCTTTTCCTAAATCAACGTGAATGTGTTTCATGAACGAGTTCCCTTCTCCGCAGTGCGGCTTGCTGTAAAAACTTTGTCATGCCCTTCGTATCTTCAGCGGCAAGCATGGCGGCAAATGATTTCAGGGCCGCATCGAAGCGGTCGATTTCTTTCAAGAGGTTTTCTTTGTTGGATAAGAATAATTTTGTCCAAAGAGGTGCGTTGATGTCGGCGACGCGCGTGCCGTCGCGGAAGCTGCCGGCGACGAAATACTTGGTCATGGTATTCATGGACTCGCTGTTCACGAGCGCTGTGGCCAGGACGTGCGGCAGGCTGCTCGTATAGGCGATGAGCTCGTCGTGCTGCTTAGGCGAAACGCGGACAACGTGGGAGCAGCCCAGGGCCATGGCCATATTCTTGACGGCGAGGATATCTTCTTCCTTGTTCCCCGCCATGGGTACGAGGATGTAATTGGCACCGTTGAAGATGTCCGCACTGGCCATCTTGTAGCCCCGCCCTTCGCGGCCGGCCATGGGATGACCGGGAATGAAATCGACGCCGTCCGGCACGAGCGGCGCAATGGCCGCTGCCGTATCGCCTTTGATGCCGGCCACGTCCGTGAGAATCGTACCGGGTGCGAAGAACTGCCGGTGGTCCGCCAGAAAGCGGATCATCACGTCGGCTGCCGTGCAGAAGATGACAAGTGACGCTTTCTTCAGGGCTTCGCTGCCGGCCGTGTAGATTTCATCGACCATACCTTCCTGAAAGGCCTGGTTGAGTGCTTTTTCGTCGGGATCGACGGCGATGATCCGCGCTGTGCCGATACGGCGCAGGCCCCGGGCGTAAGAGCCGCCGATGAGCCCCAGGCCGACGATGGCCACTGTCTGTTTCGTATTAAAACCGCTTGCTTCCTTATCCATCATAGAATCCCCCCCTGCTTTCCTTAAATTTCCCGACCGACGATGGGCGCTAATTTGCGGAGCGATTCCATGAGGTCTGCGAACATGGCCGGCGTAATCGACTGGGCACCGTCGCACCAGGCGTTGTCCGGGTCGTTGTGGACTTCGATCATCAAACCGTCGGCACCGGCGGCGACAGCGGCTTTGGCCAAATCGGCGACCATCCAGCGCTTGCCCGTCGCATGACTCGGGTCGACGACGATGGGCAGGTGGCTCTGGCGCTTGACGGCCAGGACGGCACTGAGGTCGAGGGTATTGCGCGTGTACGTTTCGAAGGTGCGGATGCCCCGTTCGCAGAGGATGACGTTGTGGTTGCCTTCGGACATGATGTATTCGGCCGACATGAGCCATTCTTCAATGGTCGCGCTCAGGCCGCGCTTGAGGAGGACGGGCTTGCGCGTCTTGCCGACGGCTTTGAGGAGATCGAAGTTCTGCATGTTGCGGGCCCCGATCTGGATGATGTCGACGCCGTCTTCAAGGAAGAGGGGCAGTTTGTCAGCCGACATGATTTCCGTAATGACCGGCAGCTTCGCCTTGCGGCCGGCTTCGCGGAGCATGTCCAAACCTTTATTGCCTAAGCCCTGGAAGGAGTACGGTGAGGTACGCGGCTTGAAGGCACCGCCGCGCAGGATATTGGCGCCGGCTTTGGCGACGTCGCAGGCGACGCCTTCAATCTGTTCCGGCGTTTCAATGGAGCACGGACCGGCGATGACGGCCAGCTTCTTGCCGCCGATGGTCACGCCGCTGTCGCCGATGGGGATGACCGAATCCTGCGGGTGGAAAGCGCGGCTGGCCCGTTTGTACGGCACTTCGACGCGCATGACTTTATCGACGCATTCATAGCCCTGGACCTGTTCGATATCGATGACTTCCGTATTGCCGACCAGGCCGACGACGGTCTGACGGGCGCCTTTACTGACGTCGAGCTGCAGGCCTTTAGACTTGATGATATCCATTAATTTTTTGACTTCTTCCTGTTTGGCGTTTGCTTTTAAGACAATAATCATTTCCCATTTCCTCCATTTCAGCAATAAAAAAAGCAGGCCCACATGAGCCTGCTTCCAAGATTCTCCATTATGCCTTTCCCTCGCGTCTTTCTCACGCAGCCAGATTCGGCTTCATCGGGAAGGGCGGCAGTTTTCTCATGCTTACATCAGTGTTATTGAATTCGTCGTAGCAAAAATAGCCAGCGCTAAAATACAGGTAGCCCCAGCTAAAATAGGTAAAAACGTATTCAGTTGCCTGACGTAAGAATGACGTATTCATAGGAATCTCCTTTGGCAATCTTTAAAAATTTCGTTGTCGTCATTGTATACCACGGGGAGATAATTGTCAAGGCAAAAAAATAGGGATTCTCTGTATAGATATGAGAATCCCTGTGGACAATCGTTTTACCAGTAGATATATTGTATACTATTTTTGCATGTGAATTATGCTTTTACCACGAAGGCGGAATGGCCGTCGTCACGACGCGGAACGTATAGCCCCGGTCTTTGAGGAGCTTGATGATCTCCGGCAGGGCATCGACGGTCGCCTTGTGGCCGTAGGCATCGTGCATGAGGATGACCAAGTGACGGTGCAGATACGGCCGCAGTTCCAGCTGCTGCTTGATGTTTTCGACTTCAGCACCGGACGTCTTGCCCGTACCGTCAGCATCGCCGGTCAGGGCATTCCAGCCGACTTCGATGTAGCCGATCTTGTTGATGGCCGTCCAGTACTCATCTGTGAAGTGCCCTTCCGTACCGCCGGGCGCGCGGGAAATGATGGGCCGGACACCGATGATCTTGTAAATCGCTTCTTCTGTCTGTAAGAGCTCATCCGTGTAGGCCTTGGGCGAAGTGTATATTTTCTTATAGTCGTGCGTGTACGAGTGGACGCCGATGGCATTGCCGGACTGGTAGATTTTCTTGACGACATCCGGATAGCGGACGACATTCTGGCCGGTCAGGAAAAAGGTAGCATGGATATTTTCTTTCTTCAGAATCTCCAGGATGCGCGACGTATTCTTGTCGTTCGGGCCATCGTCAAAGGTCAGGTAGACGACGTTCTCACCGTAATAATAGTCCCTCGTCTTGCCGTACGTCGTCGGCAGGCCCTTTTCCTGACGCTGACGGGTCGTATATTTATCATAGACAGGCTTGTCGTTGTCCACCGGCGGCAAAGAGAAGTCATCGCCAATAAAAGCGACATCGGGCTTGCCGGAAAGGACCTGAGGCACCGGGATATGTCTCGATTCCGCCGCTGCCAGGACCTGGTCCTTATCGAAGTTCAGGAAGAGGCCGAGCGAGGCCAGGAAGAATACCAGGATACATCCCAAAAATAATCTGCCTTTTTGTTCCATTATTCCTACATCCGTTTCTTTTTTACATTACCATAATGAATATACTGGCGTATCGTGCATGTTTCCCGATAGCCGTCAGCCAGGACACTGGCTGTCAGGTCGAAGTCTTCCAGGTCATCGAGGAGGGCTTCGGTCATGCGGTGCTGGACGGCATTATACCCCGTGCAGAAGAGGATGCGCGGGCAGCGGACGCCGCGGAAGAGGCCGCGGGGATGCTTGATCAGCTTGGCCAGCATGGCCGGCGTGATGACGGCACCGCAGGGACGGCCCATGATGGCCGCCGCCGTTTCGACGCCTTCGATTTTTTCTTCACAGATGACATTGCCGAGCATCTGCAGGTTAAGGACGCCGATGACCGTATCGCACGTATCCGGCAGGGGCACGTCGTCCGGCAGGGGGGCCTTGAGCCATTTACTGCCGGCTGCATCGCCTTCGATGAGGATATACCAGGCCGGATGACGCTGCTTGATGATATCGATGGTCTTCGGCGCCAGACCGATATAGCAGTCTTTGTCATCGAGGCCGGCGAACCAGGCCGGGACATGGCCGGCTGCAATGCGTTCAGCGCAGAAAGCTTCGCCTTTTTCGATATCCTCCGTGCAGATGACGTCAAAAGGTTCGACATTATCGACGCGCGTACTGTCCATGGGGACAATGCTGCTGACCATCATCGGCAGGTGGCTGCCGTGGCCGTATTTGCCGAGCCGTTCCAGGACGGTCGTCTTGCCGCCGGCACCGACAATAGCGGTGATACCCGGCTTTAACATGCGTCGCCAACGATTATCTTCAAACATGGAAGTTCCTCCTTTATGATAAACATCTACTTTGCAATATGACGGCTGTAGCCTTTCCAGGCCGCTTTGATCAGGCTGCGGACCATTTCAATCGTCAGGGACCGCCGTTCGGCTTCCGAGCAGGTGCCGAAGTTGCCGAAATCGAGTTCTTCACTGGCCAGATGGGCCACATTTTCTTTAACGGCCATCCCCTTTTCCGTCAGTTCTTCACTGGCTGAATGGGCAATCGCTGCCAGGCCCGGACGGCCGCCAACGACGATGCGCCACGAGTCTTCCCGCATGGCCACGGCACCGATCAGGTACGGTTCATCGACGGGCAGCTTGCGGTAGGCTTTATACGCCGTATAGACATCTTCTTTGGCGATGACGATGCCCGTGACCAATTCGCCCATGGGCGGGCAGTGCAGATAGTCATCGAGGCTCATGCAGCCCTTATCCTGGAGCTGGACGTCGACGGTCAGGGTCAGGAGTATCGGCAGGAGCACGGAAAAAGGCGCCTTGCCGGAAATCACACCGCCCAGCGTACCGTAGCGCTGGACATTCTTGTCGGCCACATCACTGATAGCCTGGCTGATGGCGCCGCCGGCAAAGGACTGGATGAGCGGCGAAATCTTAATCTGCCAGAGCGGCGTCATGGCGCCGATAGCGATTTCATCGCCCCGATCTTCGATATACTGCATGCCGGCTTTGGAGAGATCCACTGCCAGCTCATAATGATCTTTCTTATATTTCAGGCCCTGCGTCCCTGCCAGGAAAACGGCCGACTGCGCTTTCTTATAAGCCGCATAGGCCGCTGCCGGATTGTCGGGGACGAGGGTATTCGTACTGGTAATCATACTCGCCTGCTCCTTTCCGCACCCTAGAGAAAGTCATCGAAAGGGTAGTCCTCCAGGGCGACATTGGGCCTGTCCTTGTTTAAGAGGAAAGACCCGCCGCATTCATCGACAATGGCATCGACGAGAGCATCGACGCCGATATCACTGCATAAATCCATTTCTTCTTTGTATAAAAGGATGGGCATGAGAAGTTCCACGGTCGTACCGTCTGCCATCTTCACGCCGCCCAGCTGACCTTCGAACTGAACGATGACCAGACCGGAAAGCTCCGTATCGGCCGCAAAGGGTTCGCGGTTCTCTGCATTGGGCAAGAGGAAGCCGTACGACAGCCAGACGTCGTGGATGTGCGGGAAGCGCCCTAATTCCATGAGCAGCCAGATGGGCCAGGCTTCCTTATCATCCAGAGAAATCTCCCGTTCCCGGCGGAAAGGCCAGTCTGACGGCAGAATCAGGCACAGTTCGCTGTAGCCTTCTTTACCGGCCGTGAATTCCCCTGCAGGATAATGCATCGGCGCTGCACTCATGCCGATCGTGTGCAGAAAATAGAACGGTTCTTCCACCGTCGGATACAAAAGCTCCACATCGACGGCCAGCGGCGTGCCTACAGGATCGTGAAAGACCTGCCACTGCCGGTGTGGAAAAAGGCCGTGGAAATAAGACTGGACAGCGCGGGCATATTCCGCATGAGGCCGTGCGATTTTCTCCGTATCCATCAGGGAAAAATAGCGTGAGCGGCAGCCTGCCGCATGCGTTGCGGTACTCATGGAATCCCTCCCTTTTCGTATTCTCAGCTTCATTATAACATAAAGCCGGCTCCGGGCAACCAAAAAGGGGCACCGCGAACGCGAAGCCCCTCTCCACTATCATGACGATAGACTTTTTAACCCCCAGGGTTCGTGCCGGAGGGATTCACTGAATCTCATCGCCTGTTCAATTGACGGGATATATCATATCAATAAATGGGGAAATTGTCAAATCCCGGAGCGCCGGCGTGCCTTGTAAAAGGCCGTGCGGTATAGTAGAATAATAAAGAAGAACAGAACGTATCACATTAAACGCAAAGGGATGAATCAGATTGAAGGTACGCTGGGTAGAATTAAATCGCTTTGAAGCCGAACTAATCCTCGAATTCGCCTGCCAGCCGAAAGATGCTCCCGTTTCTGCCAGCCTGTGCCGCATGATCTACCGCCGACTGGAAGGCCAGCCGGAGCTCGCCCAAAGCAGCGTGGAAGAGGAAAAAAAGGGGACTGTCTCGTGAAGACAGTCCCCTTTTTCGTTCATCGTTGATCGTTCGTCGTTCATCGAAAATCCTCACAGCTGCAAGATAGATGATATCTCTATGCTGCAGATCATTAAAAAATTTAAACCATCGCGACAAACGATGAACGAACTACGACCAACGATGCGATAAAAGCAGCCGCGCCTGACGGCCGAAGCCTGCTCATGCCAATCATTCCGCCATGGCTTTTTCCATGCGGGCGGCGATGGCTTTGCCTGTTTCGGTGCGGGCCAGGCCGCCGTCGGATGTTTCTTTCAAGGCGACGGGCATGATGCGGCCGATTTCGGCCATGGCCGCGATGACTTCGTCCGGCGGGATGACGCTCTTAATCCCGGTCAGGGCCATTTCTGCCGCGGCCAGGGCTTCGACGGCAAAGACGGCGTTGCGCTTGACGCAGGGCACTTCGACGAGGCCTGCCACGGGGTCGCAGGCCAGGCCCAGGGTATTCTTCATGCAGAGGGCAAAGGCCTGGAGGATCATTTCATTGCTGCCGCCGGCCATTTCGGCTGCCGCAGCCGCTGCCATGGCTGCCGCCGTACCGCATTCGGCCTGGCAGCCGCCGACAGCGCCGGCAACGGAGGCATTGCGGGCCACGACGGCACCGATGCCGGCTGCCGTAAAGAGGGCATCGACCATATTCCTGCGGGGAACTTTCAATTCTTCGGCCACCGCGGTCATGACGGCCGGCACGATACCGCACGAACCGGCTGTCGGGCAGGCAACGATCTTAAACATCTTGGCATTGGCTTCACTGACAGCCAGGGCATAGACCGCCGCTTTATGGGCCAAAGGGCCGAGAAGCGTCGGTGTCCCTTGGGACAGTTTGTGAGCGTCGCCGCCGACGAGGCCGCTCACGGATTTACCCGGGTCCTGCAGGCCTGCTTCGATGGATTCCCGAAAGACATCGAGACGGCTGGCCATGACGGCCCGGACTTTTTCTTCAATTTCTTCCGACGACTCTATTTCATGGCGCACGACGATGTCCGCCAGGGTTGTCTTTTCTTTTTCCGCCAGCGCGAGCAGTTCGTGCAGCGTTTTATATTCATATTTATACATACAAGACCTCCTACAGCGGCAGCAGCGTGACGACACTTTCAATAGCCGTAATATTCTGGATCATATGGACGATTTCCTGCGGCACCGGGCTGTCCGTGCAGACAATCATGACGGCTGTTTCGTTCTTGGCACTGCGGAAAACACGCATATTCGAGACATTGATATGGCCGATAGCCAGGACCGTCGTCGCCTGGGCGATGATGCCCGGCTGGTCTTTATGGACTGTAATCAGCGTGTGCTCTTCGCCGTTGAGGGCGACTTCAGCACCGTTGATTTCACGAATCTCGATTTTGCCGCCGCCCAAAGAGACGCCAAGGACCTCCATCTGGCGGCCCGAAGCGCCGCTCATGGCAATGCGCACCGTATTGGGATGGTCCACTTCTTCGTCGGAACGGTGAAACTCGATGGCGAGGCCTTTTTCTTTAGCAATGGCAAAGGACGTGCGCAGGCGGACGTCGTCGGCAGAAAAGCCGAGCAGGCCGGCGACGAGGGCCCGGTCCGTACCGTGGCCTTTATAGGTCTTGGCAAAAGAGCCGTAAACAGTAATGACGGCCTTTTTCGGCTCATCCTTCAGTATCTCCCGGGCCATCAGGCCGATGCGGGCGGCGCCGGCCGTATGGGAACTGGAAGGACCGATCATGACGGGGCCGACAACATCAAAAACACCCATGTAAAAACCTCCTTAAAGCGGAATCGCTTTTTGTAAATGAAGACTGTAAATATATGTTTCTGCAACAGGCCGCTGCGTAATCTGTTCCACCGCACGCCGGTACAAATCCAGCTGGACGGCATAGCGGCTGCGAAAAGCTTTTTCTGTTTCCAGACGGTCCGACTTGTAGTCGACGAGAATCCAGGCATCGTCCTCCCGGAAAAGGCAGTCGATGACCCCCTGGATGAGGATTTCCTCCCCTTTTTCAACAGCCGGCAGGGGCGAACCGCCCGGCAGGAGGACCGTAAAGGGATATTCGCGGTGGATTTCCGGTGATACGGCCATGCGCTGTCCCAGGTCAGAACGGCAGAAATTCACCAGCACCGGGACATAGACCAGCGCCGCTTCTTCTTTGCTCAGCAGGCCCTGACGGACAAAAGCCTCCAATTCGCAGTGCAGGGAGCCTGCCGTCTGGTCCGCCGACGGCGTAATATACTGCAGGGCCTTGTGCAGGGCTGTCCCCCGCTGGGCACCGCTGACCTTCTCTTCCTCTTCGGAAAGCCACGGCGGCAGCTCGTCAAAAACGTCGGACTCACCGTCTCCGGGCGGCACTGCAGCGGCCGGCACGGAGGCCAGGGACCGTTCTTCCTGCAGTTCCTCACTGTGCAGTTCATGATAGCGGCGCTTGACTTCCGAAACGGAGAACTTCGCTGCCGTACGGACGGCCTGGGGCCAGGCATACTGCCAGGAAAGGCGTTCATCCAGCCATTGCGGCACAGGCGTTTCCGTAAGGTCGCCGCGGCGCAGGGCTTCCAGCCGTGAGTCCGCAGCCTGCAGTTTTTCGTCCGAAGGGGCCGCTGACGGCGGCAGGCAGAGAGAGAGATGCCAAAGGTCATCCTGCCAGGACGCACCGGATTGGGCATAGTCGACGCCGGCCCGGCTGCCGAAAGCATTGAGGACGACGGGCATAAGCCAGTCAAAATAAGACTTGGCCTGCGTCGGGTCGAGGCGGCTCGTCCAGCGCTGCCAGTCGCGGTCAGGATGACTGCTGTGGCCTGTCAGGATGAGCTGGTCCCGGGCGCGGGTCATGGCGACGTAGAGGACGCGTTCTTCTTCGGCCGTCCCTTCCCAGCGGAGCTGGGCGGCAATGCCGCTCCAGATGAGAGTCGGATAGGACATGCGCCACTGCGGGTCGTACTGCTTGAGGCCGATGCCCAGGCGGTTGTGGAAGAGGATCTGGTCCTGCGTATCACGCCGGTTAAAGGCTTTTCCCATATCGGCGACGAAGACGACGGGAAATTCCAGGCCTTTGCTCTTGTGGATACTCATGATGCGCACGACGTCTTCCTTTTCGCTGACGACTTTCGCCGGTGCCAGATCCAGGCCGTCGTCTTTCATCTTGTCCATGAGCTGCAAATAGCGGAAAAGGCCGCGGAAACCCGCATCTTCATACTGCTGCGCCCGGTCGTAAAGGGCCTTCAGGTTGGCCTGGCGCACGTCGCCGCCGGGCATGGCGCCAACGAAATCCACGTAGGCCGTATCATCATAAAGACGCTGCAGCAGTTCAGCCACGCCGTGACGGCGGCTGAAGGTCCGCCATGCATCGAGATGGTCGAGGAAGGCCAGGATATCGTCCTGGAGCTGTCCTTCCGGAAGCGTCACGGCAAAGACGGGCAGATTCTGATAGAGCGTGCCGTCGCCAGCCAGGCGGACTTCAGAGAGGGCCGCTTCATCGAGGCCGACGATGGGCGAGCGCAGGACTGCCGCCATGGGCAGGTCCTGTTCCGGGTTGTCGATGCAGCGCAAGAGGGCGAGCATAATCTGTACTTCGACAGCTGCGAAATAGCCGCCGCTCTGTTCGGCATAGGCCGGGATGCCTCCTTTCTGCAGGGCCTGGATGAGGACTTCCGCCTTGCCGGCCATGGAACGCAGGAGAATGACGATATGGCGGTACGACAAAGGTTCCAGGGTACCATCTTTACGGGCTGCCATGCGGCCGCTTTCGAGGAGCCTGCGGATGCGGTCGGCAATGAAGCGGCTTTCCTTTTCAAAGGCCGTGCTGCCGTCGTCGTCCTGGTCATCACCGGGCGTGGCCACGACGTCGACTTCCACCGGGCCGCCGAGCCAGCGTTCATCTGTCGGTGTCTCCCGACCGGCGTAGAGTTTTTCCCGTTCGCCGTAGTCCATGCCCGTCGCTTCCTGGGTCATGGCCTGCGCAAAGACAGCATTCACGGCGTCCAGGATGACCGGCACGCTGCGGAAGTTCCGGCCCAGGTCGATGCAGCGCTGCGTCGCTTTTTCTTCGCGGCTGAAGGACTGATATTTTTCCAAAAAGAGCGTCGGATCTGCCAGGCGGAAGCGGTAGATGCTCTGCTTGATGTCGCCGACCATGAAGCGGTTGTCGTCAGACGAGACGAGACGCGTAATCAGTTCCTGTACGCCGTTCGTATCCTGATATTCGTCAATCAGGACTTCTTCATACTGGCTGCGCAGTTCTTCCGCCGCTGCCGAGCGCGTCGGCTTTTCCGGCGTCGCGTCATCACCGAGGAGGATCTGCAGACAGAAGTGTTCCAAGTCGCTGAAATCAAGCCAGCCCTTTTCCTTCTTTGCCGCCGCATAGGCCTTGGCAAAATCCAGAGTCAGGGCCACGAGGCCTTTCATGACGGGCTGCATGGCCCGCATGCCGGCGAGCCATTCTTCAGGCGACGCGGAAAAATAGACGGGCTGCAGGTTCTTAGTAATGTCTTTCTTGACATCGTCCCGCACTTTCTTGCACCGTTCCCAGACGGCCTTATCGTCATCGGATAATTTCCGCAGGGCCTTCAGGCGCGGGAATTCAATGGCCCGGACGAAGCGGTCCAGGTCATGCCAGGTCGAGGCCGCCGCGGCCCGCTTGAGAGCGGCTGCTTCTGCCGTGAACTGGTCGCAGGCCGAAGCAAATTCTTCGCGCTGGCGCAAATGGTACAGTGCCCCTTCATAGAGGCTCACATCTTCTTCCAGACTGCGGCGCACGGCCTCCTTGACGGGGCCGGACCAGACCATCTCATCGATATCCGCATCGGGCGCGACTTCATAAGCCTTGGCCGCTTCCTGCAGCCAGTGTTCCGGCCAGGCCAGGCTGCGGGCATAGGTATACATGCGGCTTACCGTATCCATGAGGACGTCGTCGCCATGGTCACTGCCGAACATATCGGCCAGGGGATAGAGGAGGGGCGCTTTTTCATCGTCTTCATAATACGATAAAAAGACGTCTTCCAAGACGCGGTGGCGCAGAAGGTTCAGTTCTTCTTCGCCGGCAATGGAAAAGGCCGGGTCCAGATCAATGGTGTAGAAATACTTGCGGATGACATGCTGGCAGAAAGCGTGGAGCGTCGAAATATGGGCCGACGGCAAAAGGGCCAGCTGCCGTTCGATGCGCGGGTCCTGCGTCTCCGAGAGGGCCTGCATCAGGGCCGAGCCGACGCGGTCGCGCATTTCTGCAGCGGCGGCCTTGGTGAAGGTGACGACCAGGAGTTCCGTAATATCGATGGGGTACTCCCGGTCCAGGAGACGGCGGATGATGCGTTCAACGAGGACCGCCGTCTTCCCCGAGCCGGCGGCGGCCGAGAGGAGCAGTGTCTGTCCCCGGCTGTCGATGGCTGCCTGCTGTTCTTTAGTCCAGGTCATCTTCATCCCCTCCTTGGTCAAAAATCTTGCGGATCATTTCTTCTTTGTCTTCCCTGCCGCCGACTTCATACGTGTTGCCGCGCACGGACGTATCGAAGCGGCAGACCGGGCGGTACGGGCAGTACGTACAGGGCGCCCGGCGTCCCATGAGGAGAGGCTGGATGGAAATATCCCCGTCGCCGATATGGCCGGCAATCTGCTGGATCTGCCGCGCCGCCCAGTCGAGGAGATGGCTCCAGCCGGCTTCGCTGTAGACGCTGTGCGAACTGTCGCTCAGGCTGCCGTCCTTTTTCAGGCGCAGGTTGAGGAATTCCGAAAAGCCCTGCATCGACGTGTCGAGTTCCTGCATGACTTTGCCGTCGTCGAGGTAGAAGCCCGTCAGCTTGCTCTTGGCATCGTAGAGCTTCTTCTTATCGTCGTCGCTGACACGGTATTCCAGGGACACCTTGTCGTTGCGCACATAGCAGTAAAGGACGGCCGCCGGGATGGCATCGCCGCCGATATTCATGAGGGCGACGAACATATACGTCAAAAGCTGCAGTTCCAGGCCCGTGAAGATCTGGCTGATGTCGAGCTGCTTGCGTCCCGATTTATAGTCGATAATGACCACGTATTTGCGGTCGCCCTGGCGCAGGGTGTCGATGCGGTCGATCTGGCCTGTGACGACGACATTAAGGCCGTTCTTTAAGGTGAAATGCAAGGCCTCCCAGGGGCTGCCGGGCCGGCCGAAAACCTTTTCCAGGCCTTCCATGTGGAAATCCGAGACGGCGCTGAAAGCGCTGAGGCGGCGCACAGTCCGGGTCAGGGTCTGGATGAGGCGCTCCTTGATCTGGGCAAAATAAGCGTTGGACATGAGGATATCGTGCTGGACCTGCGGCGCCAGTTCGTCCGTCGCCTGGCGGCAGACGGCCGGCACGTCCTCGTCAGGGATATCATGCCACTGCTTCTTTTCCCGCAGCAGTTTCTCGCCGATGATACGCAGCGCACCGTGGACGAGCATGCCCAGGTCCGGCGCGGCGAACTGATAGCGCGGCCGTTCTTCCAAACCGAGGCCGTAGCGGGAAAAATAAGCGAAGGGACAGCTGCGGTACTGTTCGAATTTCGTGACCGAGCCGCGCAGCGTGCCGTCTGAGGCAAAGAGGCGGCGCACGAGATTTTCCGGCAGCGTCACGGGCAGGTTCGTATGGAAGAGGCCCTGGACGGTGCGTACGGCCTGACTGCGCCAGCCGTGCTGCCAGGCCCAGTCATAGAGTGCCCACCAGATATCGTCGACCGGTTCCCCGTCAGCAGCCGGGCGCAGATGGGACGGCAGATAATCGAGGGCGGCCGGCAGGCTGAGGAGATAATCCGCTTCTTCGCCGGGACGCACTTTCACCTCTTTACGGCTGATGTCCGTCACATAGCCCTTGTCGCAGAGCTGATGGATCCACGACGCTTTTTCCAGGGCACTGCCGTCATCGTCGGCGACGACATAAGAAAGAATGAAACGTTCACTGGCCCGGGTCGCCGCCAGATAGAACAAAAAGCGTTCCTGGAAGGAACGGAAACGGCTTCCCGGCGCGAGGACGATGCCCAGATCCGCCAGGCGGTGCCGTTCTTTGTCGCTAAAGAGACCTTCTTCACTGCTGTGCTGCGGGAAGATGCCGTCATTGACGCCGCACAGGAAGACAACTTTCGCCTGCATCGTATAGCCGCGTTCGACAGCCGTCAAGGTCACGTGGTCCAGAGTCGGCGGGATAAGGCTGAATTTCAGATTGGCCAGGCCGTCTTCGACAATGCGGGCAAATTCATCGAGGTCCGTCTCGTCATCACCGCAGAGGCTGACGACTTCGTTGAGGAAGCTGCCGATGCGCTTCCAGACCTGTTCGTGTTCCTTCCCTTCTTCCGTCAAGCCCTCCGCTTCTTCTTCGTCCTGCCAGCGGCGCAGGGCGGCCGGCACGCCGAGCTGACAGAGCCAGCGGTAGAGGAGCGTGCACCATTCGCGCAGACTGTGCGCTGCCTGCGCGTCCTGCCAGCACGGCAGCAGGATGTCCCGCACTTTTGCGCGGATAGCGTTGATGCGCTGCAGATGGGCTTCTTCGGCTTCATCGTAAAAATCCGTCCTGTCCTGACGGCGGCCGTAGGTCCACTCACTGCCGCTCAGCCAGTGACGCCCCTGGATGCCGTAGGCCAGGCAGTAATTTTCCAAATCGTCGATATCGTGGCGGCCGATGGGGAATAAGTCCGTTTTTAAGAGGCGGAAAAGGGACTCATGGCTCCAGCGACTGCGGAAGACGCCGAGGAGCGCCGTAATCGCTTCGGCTGCAGGATGGCTGGTCATGGGCCGGCGATAGTCGCTGAAGCAGGGGATGCCCCAGCGTCGGAAAATTCGTTCCACCCGGTCATGATACAAGTCGCTCGTCCGGGCCAGGACGAGGAAGTCGCGCCAGCGATACCCCTGACGGCAGAGAGCCGTAATCTTTCGCGCCACCGCATCGATTTCGCCGTCCCTGTCCGGGCACTCCCAGACGGCTAAGGCCGCCACAGGCTCTTGGCGTCCCTGCGGTACTGTCTGGAAAAAGCCGTCGCGAAAAGCCGTCAGGGGACCTGTTGTACAACGCGTTGCCGGAAAGAAAAAAATCCAGGAACGCGTTGTA
>OLRV01000597.1_pt1 | contig 35372 bp, 31 predicted proteins | sample 1672421 | NCBI WGS metagenome assembly OLRV01 (sample SAMEA3136684, study PRJEB25190) | human gut metagenome | biome: human gut; feature: human-associated habitat; material: faeces | place: Austria | collected 2013
CGCGGAAGCGAACTGAGGAGGGGACAAAAGCATGCGAATCGTGTTTATGGGCACGCCCGAGTTCGCCGTGCCCTCCCTGCAGGCGCTCATCGACAACGGATACGAGGTCGTGGGCGCGTTTACGCAGCCTGACCGGCCCAGCGGCCGCGGAAACAAACTGACCGCCTGCCCGGTGAAGGTGCTGGCCGAAAGGCACGGCATTCCGGTGTTCCAGTTTGAAAAGGTGCGCCGGCGCGAGGGGCGCGAGGCGATTGAGGCGCTCAGGCCCGATCTGTGCGTGACGGCGGCGTTCGGTCAGCTTCTCTCTCAGGAGATTCTGGACGTCCCCAAGCTGGGGACGATCAACGTCCATGCGTCGCTGCTGCCGCGCCATCGGGGCAGCGCGCCGATCAACTGGTGCGTGATGATGGGCGAGACCGTCACGGGGATCACGACGATGTACACCGATATCGGCATGGACACCGGCGACATGCTCCTCAAGGCGGAAACGCCCATCGGGGAAACCGAGACGGCGGGCGAACTGAGCGACAGGCTTTCCGAATTGGGGGCGGAGCTGCTGATTCGGACGCTGCGCGAATTGGAGGCCGGGACGCTCAAACGCATTCCGCAGAACCCGGCCGAGGCCACCTATGAGCCGAAGCTCGACAAGGAGACCGGCCGGATCGACTGGACGAAGACCGCGCGCGAGATCGACTGTCTGGTGCGCGGCGCGACGCCGTGGCCGGGCGCGTTTACCGCGACGGCGGAGGGCGCGATCAAGATTTTCAGCGTGAAACCGCTTCACAGAGGACCGAGCGGCGCGCCCGGCGAAATCGTCGCCGCGGATGCAAAGACGGGGCTGGTCGTCGCCTGCGGGGATGATGACGTGGAGCTTGAAACCATACAAATGCCCGGCGCAAAGCGCATGAACGCAAAGGATTATCTGCGCGGGCACGACATGCAGACAGCGATTTGTCTGGGAAAGGCGTAATCAATGGCAGACAACAAGGGGCGCGACGGCGGTTTCCGCGGCGCGAATCGAAATACCGACAGAAAGCCGCGCGGCGATAAGCCCGGCTTTGGAGAGAAGAAGTTCGGTGAGAAGAAGTTCGGCGACAAAAAGCCTTACGGCGAGCGAAAGTTCGGCGACAAGCCCGGCTTTGGCGAGAAGAAATTCGGCGATAAGCCGTCTTTCGGCGAGCGCAGGTTTGGCGACCGCAAGCCTGCTTTCGGCGCGCCGCGCGCAGAGCGCAAGCCGCGCCCGGTGAACCTCGCGCCGCGCCGCGTGGCGCTGGAAACGCTGCTGGACGTCAGCCGTTCGGATGCGTATGCGTCGCTGGCACTTGACAAGCGGCTGGCGCAGGCCAACCTGCCCCGCCGCGACCGCGCGTTCGTCACCCAGCTGGTTTACGGCACGCTGGAAAACCGGATGACGCTTGACTGGCGCATCGACCAGTTCCTCGAGGGTAACAAGGAAATCGACCAGACCGTGCGCGAGATCCTGCGCATGGGCGCGTATCAGCTCTTCTACCTCGACCGCGTGCCGGATATGGCGGCGGTGGACGAATCCGTGAGCCTGACCCGCGCGATGGGGCTGGAGGCGCTGACCGGGCTGGTCAACGGCGTGCTGCGCAACATGATCCGCGGCAAGAACGACGTGGTCTGGCCGAAGCCGCAGGATGACGCGGTGAAGTATCTCTCCGTCATGTTCAGCGCGCCGACGGCGCTTTGCCAGATGCTGGTCAGCGCTTACGGCGAGCACGACGCGATGGAGATTCTGCGCTACCGCCCGAAGGATCGCAGCGTGACGGTTCGCGTGAACTATCTGCGCTGCGACGACGCGCGCCTGCGCAGTCTCTTTGCCGACGACGAGCTGGAATTTGATCCGGGGATTCTGCCGGGCATGTACAAGGTGCACAGCGCGGGCGACATGACCCGCATGCGCGCCTTCCAGAACGGCCTGTTCACGATTCAGGGCGAAAGCTCCGTGCTGGCCGCGCGCATGGTCGGCGCCAAGCCGGGGCAGACCGTGCTGGACGCCTGCGCCGCGCCGGGCGGCAAAACCGCCGTGCTCAGCGAGATGATGGGCGATACGGGGCGCGTATACGCATGGGATACGCACGCGCACCGCGTGGAGCTGATTCGCGGCACGATGAACCGCCTCAAGCTGGAAAACGTGCGCCCGGCGGTCAAGGATGCGTCCGTTCCGCGCGAGGATATGGCCATGACGCTGGATGCGGCGCTGGTGGACGCGCCCTGCTCCGGCACGGGCGTGATGAACGAAAAGCCGGACGTGAAATACCGCGTGACGGAGGAGGGCGTGCAGGCGCTTTGCCGCACCCAGAAGGATATCCTCGATGCGATTGCCCCGATGGTAAAGGTGGGCGGCACGCTGGTGTATTCCACCTGCTCGATTCTGCCGCAGGAAAACGAGGAGCAGATTCGGGCGTTCCTCGAACGCCATCCGGAATATGAGATTCAGCCGATGGGCGCGGAGCTGCCGGAAAAGCTGGCGGCGCATGAAAACGCCCTCGGTTTGCAGATGTTCGCGCACAGGGACGGCACGGACGGCTTCTACGTCTGCCGCATGCGCAGGGTGAAGGCATAATGAACGAAATGGAAAAGACGCAGCTCCTGGGCATGACCCCGGACGAGCTGGCGGCGTATTTGAAGGCGCTGGGTCAGCCCGCGTTCCGCGCGAAGCAGGTGTTTTCGTGGCTGCATCAGGGCGCGGCGTTCGAGCAGATGAGCAACCTGCCCAAGGCGCTGCGGGAAACGCTCGCGGAAACCTGCACAGCCAACCCGGTCGCGGTGCTGGAGACGATTGAATCCAAGCTCGACGGCACGATCAAGCTGCTCTACCGCCTGCCGGACGGCCATGTCATCGAGGGCGTGCTGATGCGCTATAAATACGGCAACACGCTCTGCCTGTCCACGCAGGTGGGCTGCCGGATGGGGTGCGCGTTCTGCGCCTCCACGCTGGACGGGTGCGCGCGCAGCCTGACCCCGGCGGAGATGCTGGGGCAGATCGTCTGCGCCAACGGCGTGCTCGCGCCGCAGGGGCAGAAGGTCGGCAACATCGTGCTGATGGGCAGCGGCGAACCGCTGGACAATTACGATAACGTGGTGAAATTCCTGCGGATTCTGCGGATGGAGGGCGGGCTGTGCATCGGCATGCGCAGCGTGTCGCTCTCGACCTGCGGCCTGGTTGAAAACATGCGGCGGTTTGCGCAGGAGGATCTGCCGGTTACGCTGTCGCTGTCGCTGCACGCGCCCAACGACGAGGTGCGCAAAAAGCTGATGCCCGTCGCCCGCAAATACGGCATGGACGACGTGCTGGACGCCTGCCGCTATTACATCGAAAAGACGGGGCGGCGCGTGATTTTTGAATACGCGCTGGTGCATGGCGTCAACGCCGACCCAGCGCAGGCGGTCGAGCTGGCGGGCAGACTGCGCGGCATGCAGTGCCACGTCAACCTGATTCCGCTCAACAGCGTGCCGGAGCGCGGCCTGACGGGCGTGACCGAGCGCGAGGTGGATGCGTTCAGGCATGCGCTCGAACAGAAGGGGATTTCCGTAACCCGCCGCCGCGAGATGGGCGACGACATCGAGGGCGCGTGCGGCCAGCTCCGCAGGCGCTATATCAAGGACAACAACCTGAACAGCGAAACCTGAAAACGACGGGAGTGAACGGCGTGGCGGCGACGATGCGCACCGATATCGGCAAGAAACGCAAACAGAATGAGGATGCGGCCTGGTTTGACGAAAAACGCGGCGTTTTTGTCGTCGCGGACGGCATGGGCGGCCATCTGGCGGGCGAAGTGGCCAGCGGGATGGCGATTGACGCGGTGCGCAAAATGGCCGCGCGGCACAAGAAGCCTTCCATCGACCAGATCAAAAAGACGGTGCTCGGCGCGCACGAGCGGATTTATCAGCGCGCGCAGGGGAACGCCGAATGCGCGGGCATGGGCACGACGCTCTCGATGCTGTGCCGCGGCGCGGGCTACATCTATATCGCGCATGTCGGCGACAGCCGCATCTATCGCCTGCGGGGCGGGCGCATGGAGCAGCTCACGCAGGATCATTCCCTCGTCGGCGAGCTGGTTCGCGCGGGCATTTTGACCGCGGAGGAGGCCAGAACGCACCCCCGGCGCAACATCATCACGCGCGCGCTCGGCACGGAGGGGGACAATACCCCCGATCTGCTGGCAGCGGATTTGCAGCCCGGCGACCGCTTTCTGCTCTGCACCGACGGCCTGACGGGCATGACGCGCGACGACGAGATCGAAAAAACGCTCCTTGACAGCCAAACCGCCGACGAAGCGGCTGACCGCCTGATTCAAATGGCGCTGGACGCGGGCGGCAGCGACAACGTGACGCTGATTCTCTGTACCGGCGAGGAGGGCAAACCGTGGAAACAAGACTGATCGGCAAAATCATCAGCCGCCGTTTCCGCGTGGAGGATATCATCGGCCGGGGCGGCATGGCGATTGTGTATCGCGCGTTCGACCTCAAGACGCACCAGACGGTCGCCGTCAAGGTGCTGCGCGAGGAATACGCGGAGGACCCGGAATACAGGGAGCGCTTCAGGCGCGAGGGCGAGGTCTGCCGAAAGCTCAGCCATCCGAACGTCGTCAATCTGATCGACGCGGGCGAGGTCGGCGACGTATCCTATCTGGCGATGGAATACGTGGACGGGCAGACGCTCAAGGAACTGATTAACCAGACCGGCGGCATCGCGCAGGAGGATGCGATTCGTTTCACGCTGCAAATTCTCGCGGCGCTGGGGCACGCGCATCAGCGCGGCATCATCCACCGGGATGTGAAGCCGCAGAACGTGATGGTCTCCCGCGCGGGGCAGGTCAAGGTCGGCGATTTCGGCATCGCGGGCATGGCGGATACCAAGACCCTGACCACGGACGGCAACGTGATGGGCTCGGTGCACTATTTTTCCCCGGAGCAGGCCAAGGGCATGAAGGCGACGGCGGCGAGCGATTTATACTCCGTCGGCGTGATTCTCTACGAAATGCTCTGCGGCCATGTGCCGTTTGAGGGGGAGACGGCGGTTTCTGTCGCGATGATGCACCTGATGGAGCCGCCCAAGCCCATCGAGGAGCAGGCCAAGGTCAGCCCGGCCGTGGCGATGATCGTGGATAAGGCGCTCAAAAAGCTGCCGCAGGAGCGCTATCAGAACGCGGAGGCGATGGCGCGCGATTTGCGGCGGGCGCTTCGCCATCCGGACGGCGAATTTATGGAGCAGCGGCGGCCTGCGATTCTCGAAGAATCGCGCGAGGTGGCTGAAAAAATCCGCAGAAAGAAAAAGACCGGCGGCCTGCCCGCGCGGTTTTTGACGCTGTTCGTGCTGCTGGTGCTGGTCGCGCTCATCGGCGTGGCAGGGCTCAGGCTGTACCGCACGATGTTCGTGACGGCGCGCATGCCCGATCTCTTCGGGCTGGACGAGGCGACGGCGCAGCGCATGGTCAGCAACGCGGGCCTGACCCTGAAGACAGAATACGCATACAGCGATCAGGCGGAGGGATACGTCTTTGACCAAACCCCCGAGGCCAACGCCGAGGTGAGGCGGGGCGGAACGGTTACGGCCATGATCTCCGAGGGAACGGGGCTTCTGCTCGTGCCGAGGCTCACGGGTATGGCGGTGGAGGACGCGGAAAACGTTCTGCTTGCGCAGGGGCTTTCGCTGGGCTATGTGGAAACCGTGCCGAGCGAAAAGCTGCGCGGCGTGGTGCTTGAGCAGAGCCCGGAGGCGGGGACGAACGCCGAACCGGGCGCGGTCGTCGCGCTGACGGTTTCCGGCGGGCGCGTCGTCGTGCCGGAGCTGGTCGGCCAGCGCGAAGAGGAAGCCGTCGAGCGGATGAACGCCATCGGCCTGACCTGCGGCGATATCGGCTATCAAAACGTGGAGACGGCGCGGCAGGACGGCGTGGTGCTCGCGCAATCCATCGACAAATTCACCGAGGTTCTGCCCGGCAGCGTGGTGAATATGACCGTCGGCCGATACGACAGGCGGCGCTACACAGCAGGCGTTACCGTGACGGTGGATGTGCCGCAGAGCGGCGTGACCGTCCGCGTGACGCTGGTGGATGAAAACGGACAGGAAAGCGACATGTATGCCGCGACCTACAACGAAGAAGGGCGGCTTGAACTGCACGTAACGCTCAGGAGCGAGACGAGCGGCGTTCGCACATGGCGGCTCTATCTGGATGGAAACTTCAAGAGCGAAGCGACGGCGGTTTTGCAGTAAAGGAGAACTATGACGGGAAGCATCCTGCGGGGAATCGGCAGTTTTTACACCGTGCTCAGTGACGAGGACGGACAGGAATACACCCTGCGCGCACAGAAAAAACTGCGTCATCAGAAAATGACGCCGATGGTCGGCGACCGCGTCCGCTTTACGCCGGGGCAGGGCGGGGAGGACGGCTGGCTGGAGGAGATTCTGCCGCGCAAAAGCATGATGGAGCGGCCGAGCGTCGCCAACGTCGATATGCTGATGCTGGTGGTCGCCAGCGTGCCGCAGCCGGACATGCTGCTGTGCGACAAGCTGATTCTGCGCGCGGAAAAGGGCGGCATGATTCCGGCGATCTGCGTCAACAAAATTGACCTTGGCGACGAGCTGGCCGAGCAGATTCGGCGCGAATACGTCGGCACGCAGCTCCGCGTGTTCAGCGTCAGCGCGCGCGAGGGAACGGGCGTTTCGCAGCTTCGGGACGCCATGCGCGGCAAGGTCACCTGTCTGGCGGGGCAATCCGCCGTGGGCAAAAGTTCGCTGCTCAACGCGCTGTTCGGGCTGGGGCTGGAAACCGGCGGGCTGAGCCGCAAGACCGAGCGCGGGCGGCACACGACGCGGCGCGCGGAGATGATGGTCGTGGATGGCATGTTCGTGCTCGATACGCCGGGGTTCAGCCTGCTGGAGCTGGAAAACGGCATTGATCCGCAGGATTTTGCCCAGCTCTACCCGGAATACAACGCGCTGGCGGGAGAATGCCGCTTTCAGCCGTGCCTGCACGACCGGGAGCCGGGGTGCGCCGTGCACGCCGCCGTGGACGCGGGAAGGCTGGGCGCGGCAAGGTGGCTGCGATACAGGGAACTGCTTGCGCAGGTTCGTGAAAATTGGAAGGGGCGTTACGAATGAGCAAAAGAATCGTTGAAATTTCGCCGTCCGTGCTGGGCGCGGATCTGATGCGTTTGGGCGAAGAAATCAAAATGGCGGAATCGCTGGGGATTCACTGGCTGCATCTGGACAACATGGACGGGCACTTTGCGCCGAACATCAGCTTCGGGCCGGACTTTGTGCGCGCGATTCGCAGGCAGACGAATCTGTTCCTGGATACGCACCTGATGCTGTCCCGGCCGATGCAATACATCGAGGCATATGCCAAGGCGGGCGCGGATCTGATTACCGTGCATGTCGAGGCGGAGGACAACTGCGCCGAAACGCTGGAGGCCATCCACGCGCTGGGCGTTCGCGCGGGCGTGAGCATCAACCCGGAAACGCCGGTCAGCGCGCTTGAGCCGCTGCTGCCGCTGTGCGACCTCGTGCTGGTGATGACGGTGAAGCCGGGGTTCGGCGGGCAGACGCTGCGCGAGGACTGCGTGGCGAAGATTCCGGAAATTCGGAAGATGATCGAGCGGACGGGGCGCGATATCCTCATCGAGGTGGACGGCGGCGTGAAGCAGAGCAACGCGGCGCGGGTCATCGACGCGGGCGCGGATGTGCTGGTCATGGGCACGGGGCTTTTCCGCGCGGAAGACCCGAAGGCCGTCGTTCAGAGCGTCATGGGGGCGTGACATGAGGGCGCTGATCGTGCTCGGCGGGGACGCGCCGGGCGTCGGGCTGCTGAAGGCCTGCGCGGCGGAGGCGGATTTCTCCATCGCGGCGGATCGGGGGCTGGAGGCCTTTGACGCGGCGGGGATGGAGCCGGATATGCTCATCGGCGACATGGATTCCGTCTCGCCGCAGGTGCTGGCACGATACGAAAGCCGGCTGTCGGCGGACAGGCTGAACTGCATCAAGGATGACACGGACGGCGAATACGCGCTGAACCTTGCGCTGGAGAAGGGCGCGACAGAAATCACGCTGCTCGGCGCGCTGGGCGGGCGGCTTGACCACGCGCTGGCAAACCTGATGATGGTCGTGCGCGCGGCGCGGCACGGCGCTTGGGCGGAGATTCGCGCGGAGGGCGTGCGCATCGTCCGCGTCAACGGAAGCTACACGCTGGCGGGCGCGCGGGGCAGCACGATTTCGCTGCTGCCGCTGGGCACGGCGCGGGGCGTGAGCATCAGGGGATGCTATTATCTGATTGACGATTACACACTGGAAAGCGACTCGTCGCGCGGAATGAGCAACGTGGTCACGGCGGATGAAGCGGTGATTACCGTTCGCGAAGGCGACCTGCTGCTCTTCCATTACAGCGACATACACGGACATGGGGAAAGCGCATGAACCCGATCATATTGGATGAACGCCTGAGCGCCGCGGCAGAGCTGGCGCGGGGGGCGCTGGCGGGCAGAGAAGCCCCCGTTGCGGCGGACGTCGGCTGCGACCACGGCTTTTTGACGGCCAAGCTGCTGGAAACCGTGCCGGGGCTGACGATGCTCGCCAGCGACGTGAGCGCGCCGTCGCTGGAAAAGGCGCGGCGGCTGCTCGGCGCGCGCGGGCTGAGCGAACGCGCGAACATCACGGTCGCGGACGGCCTGAGCGCCGTTGACAGACCCGTGGACGCGGTGATGATCCTCGGCATGGGCGCGGGGACGATCCTCAAAATCGTAGCCGAGGGCAGGGAAAAAATCGACGGCGCGGCGCTGATCGTGCAGGCGAACGTCGATCTGCCGCTGCTGCGCGGCGGGCTGGCCGAGCTGGGCTTTGCGATTCAAAAAGAGGTCTACTGCCGAGCGGCGGGGCGGCACTACGTCACGATGCTGGCGAGGGCGGGCGAGGCCGAAATGCCGGACGAGCGGCGGCTGATGCTGGGCGCATGCGCGGACGGTGTGCAGACGGCGGCGCAATACGATTATCTGGCGTGGCAGCGCGGCGTCCGCGTCCGGGAGATGCTCTTGCAGGCGGGCACGGACACGCCGCGCGCGAAGGAACGGCTGCTTGCGGGCGGCCATGAGCTGAACAGAATTGCGGAGGCGATCGGCATGAACGCATGCACGGTTTCGGATATCGAAAGGCTGATCGGGGAGATTGCGCCGTTTGAGCTGGCCGAGGAATGGGACAACGTGGGGCTGCTCTTCGGGCGCAGAAACGCCGAGGTGACGCGCGTCGTCGTTGCGCTCGATTTGACGCAGGCGGCGGTGGACAAGGCGAAAGCGCTGGGCGCACAGATGATCGTGACGCATCACCCGATCATGTTCGGCGCTGTCAAGCGCGTGACGGACGAGACGCGCGAAGGGCGGCTGATGCTCGACATGGGGCAGGCCGGCATCAGCCACGCGGCGGCGCACACCAACCTCGACGCGGCGCAGGGCGGCGTGAACGACACACTGATGCGCGTGATGGGCGCGGAAAACGTGCGCGGCGAGGGCTTTGTGCGCGTGGGCGACGTGCCCGAGGGGACGACCTTCGGCCAGCTCTGCGCGCGGGCGCAGAAGAAGCTGCACGCCGCCGTCCGCGCGTTCGGCAACGCGGAAATGCCGGTGCATGCGCTGGGCTGCTGCTCCGGCGCGGGCGGAAGCGAAATCGGCGAGGCGCTGGCGCTGGGCGCGGATTGCTTCATCACCGGCGAGGTGCGCCACCACGAGGCGCTGGACGCGCTGGACAGGGGATGCTGCATCATCGAGGCGGGGCATTTTGAAACGGAAAACCCGGTCTGCGAAGTGCTCGCCGACGCTTTACAAAAGGCGGCGGATGCGTTACAATATAACGTGACGGTTTTCTGCCTGAAGGACGATCCCTTCGGGCGCTGACAGATTGAGGAGGGCCATATTTTGGAACAGTACGAACGTTTGTGGCAATATCAGCAGGTGGACATGGAGCTGGATCGGTATGAAAAGGAGATGCGCGGCAGCAGCAACCGCAAGGAGCTGCTCAAGCACCGCGATTTCCTGCTGGAACAGCAGAACGTGCTCAAGAAGATCGAGGCCGATGTGGAGATCATGGGCGACCGCATGGAAGCGCTGGCCGACGAGATCGAGCGCCTGAACGGCTCCGTCGCCGAGGCGAGCGCCAACTTTGAGGCGCACCGCCCCGAGGATCTGGAGGAGGCGAAGAAGCAGATCGCCGCGCTCCAGAAGCTGATTACGACCATTTCCCGATATGAGAGCGAGCTTGCCAAGATGCGCAAGGATTCCGAAGCCCGCGACCGCCAGCAGCGCGAGGTTCGCGTGCGCGCCGCCAAGGCCCGCGCGGAGTTCGACCGCATCAAGGTGATCTACGACGAGGAATACAAGCAGGCGAGCGTGAAGCTCGAAGCGCTCAAAAAGAAGGTCGCCGACGAGGCGAAGGACATTGAGCCGGAGCTGCTGGATAAATACAAGGCCATCAAGCGGCATTCCACGCCGCCGATCACGCGGATTCACGACGACCGCTGCGGCGGCTGCAACATGCAGCTCCCGGCGGCGGACATGAACAAAATCCGCACCGGCGCGGCTTATGTGGAATGTGAAAACTGCGGTCGAATTATCCTTGTTAAGTAAATTACGCTTTCCGTCACAACTTCGTTGTGACACCTCCCTCGAAGAGGGAGGCAGGGCTTAACGAACTCCTTCCGTCACAACTTTGTTGTGACACCTCCCTCGAGGAGGGAGGCAGGGCTTAACGAACTCCTTCCGTCACAACTTCGTTGTGACACCTCCCTCGAAGAGGGAGGTATGGTGGAGTTTCTGATGCAGCGTTAGCAAAAGAATTGACAGGGAACGGCATTTATGGTATAATATCGTCCGTTTGTGAGGCTGCCGGGCGGCCGCGCGCCGAAAGGTGTGAGGAAAGTCCGAGCTCCGCAGGGCAGAGCGCCGGGTAACGCCCGGCGGGGGCGACCCCAGGGAAAGTGCAACAGAGAGATACCGCACGCTTGACGTGTAAGGGTGGAAAGGTGAGGTAAGAGCTCACCCGCGGCTTGGCGACTCGTCCGCGATGTAAACCCCGCTCGGAGCAAGAAACGAAAGAGCGATTGAGACGGCCCGTCGATGCTCTCAGGATTTCGCTTGAACCCATCGGTAACGATGGGTCTAGATAGATGACCGCCGATTACAGAACTCGGCTTATAGGCAACGCTCACAACATTTTGATATGGCGGCGCAAGGCTTTTCACCTTGCGCCTTTTTGCTAATACTAATTCTTGTTAAAATGGCTTAATCCGCGCACCATCTTTTTCGCTCTGACTTTGCCTCGTTCCGTTCAACGTACCTCCAGTACGCCTCACTTCACTTGGCTTCGTCAGAACAAAAAATCTGATGCGCTCTGTTAAGCATTTTAACTGCGAATTAGTATAAACGGCCGAATCATAAACAGAAGCCAAACATGGAAAGGGGCGGGTCGGATGGACAGAGCCGGAGGAAAGGCCGCCGGGGGCGGCGGGGAGAGAATCGCGTATGTGGACGCGGCGCGGGGGCTGGCGATCCTCTGCGTGGTGCTGGGGCACCTGTATCCGGGGGACGCCATCGTGCAATACATCTCATCGTTTCACGTGCCGGTCTTTTTCATCCTCTCCGGCCTGCTGATGGCCGCGCGGGACGGATGGAAAACCCGGCGCCTGACGGAATTCGCCGCCAAGAAGGCCAAGCGGCTGCTGTACCCGTATGCGACGATCAGCGCGCTGAATCTGGCGCTGATTTTTGCGCGCAGGGGGCAGAAGGCGATGCTGTGCCAGCTCACCGCGACGCTCCTTGGCGAGGGAATTGACGCGCTCTGGTTTTTATCGGCGCTGTTTCTGGCGGAAATCGCGTTCAAAATCGTGATGAGCTTCAAGCGCCGGGGGCTGAGAATCGCCGCGTTCCTGTGCATGGCGGTCGGAACGGCGGGGTTCAGCTATCTGGGGCTGGGCGCGGTGCAGCGGGAAGGGCTGGCGCAGATCCTTAGTCTGGCCAACGTCGTCAGTCGCGCGCTGGTCGGCTGCATCCTGATCGGCATGGGCTACGGCTATGGCCGCGTCCGGGCGCGCGTTCGGCTCTCGCGGGCGGCGCAGTATGGGCTGATGGCCGCCGCGTTCGCGCTGAATCTGGCGCTGTTCCGGTTTAACGCGGTGGATCTGCATTATTCCCTCATCGGCAACCCAGCGCTGTATTACGCCAACGCCGCCGCCGGGTCATACGCGCTGATGAAGCTCTGCGAGCTGGCTTTCGCCGAAAACCGTTTCCTCCGCTTCTGGGGCAGGAACTCGACCGTGGTGTTCGCGACGCACCTGAATTTCGGGATTCTGGAAATCGCGAAGGCCATGACCGCGGCGGCGCTGCATGGGCGGTGCATCCCGGCGGAGTTCGCGATCACGCTGCTCATTGAGGCGGCGCTGGTTTTTGCGGTCAACCGATACGCAAAGGGGCTTGTGGATTGCGACGCGGCGGCGAAAATGCTTAGGCGTGGCGGAAAAGCGTGAATTGCGGCGCAGGGCTTCGGCTTTGCGTCGCTTTTTCGAAAAAAAGACTTGATTCGCGGGAAAAGACATGGTATAATTGTCCGGAAAACGCACCTGCGCCTGTTTTTGTGCGCCCTGCCGCGAAAACGCGGTCTGCACAAGCGAGAGGGCGCAGGGAGGGTTTAATAAAAGGAGGAAAACACACATGGCAGTTATCTCTATGAAGCAGCTTCTGGAGGCCGGCGTTCACTTCGGCCATCAGACCCGCCGCTGGAACCCCAAAATGGCGCCGTACATCTTCACCGAGCGCAACGGCATCTACATCATTGATCTGCAGAAGACCGTCCGCAAGATCGACGAGGCTTATGCTTTCGTTCGCTCCATCGCGATGGAAGGCAAGAGCGTGCTGTTCGTCGGCACCAAGAAGCAGGCGCAGGAGTCCATCGAGACCGAGGCCAAGCGCTGCAACATGTATTATGTCAATAACCGCTGGCTGGGCGGCATGATGACCAACTTCCGCACCATCAAGACCCGTATCGCGCGCCTGAACGCCATCGACGCGATGGAAGAGCGCGGCGAGTTCGACGTGCTGCCGAAGAAGGAAGTCATCAAGCTGATGGCCGAGCGCGAGAAGCTCCTGGAGAACCTGGGCGGCATCCGCGAGATGAAGAACCTGCCGGGCTGCCTGTTCGTGGTCGATCCGCGCAAGGAGCACATCGCCGTGTCCGAGGCGCGCGCGCTGGGCATTCCGGTCGTCGCCATCGTCGATACCAACTGCGATCCGGACGAGATTGATTATGTCATCCCGGGCAACGACGACGCGATCCGCGCGGTGAAGCTCATCGCGGGCAAGATGGCGGACGCCGTGCTGGAAGGCAAGCAGGGCGAGCAGGCTGAGCCGGCCGCCGAAGCGAAGTAATCGACCGAAGCTGGAGGAAGATATTATGGCTAATATTACTGCTGCCCTGGTTAAGGAACTGCGCGAGCGCACCGGCGCCGGTATGATGGACTGCAAGAAGGCGCTCGTCGAGTGCGACGGCGACATGGACAAGGCCATCGACTTCCTGCGCGAGAAGGGTCTCGCCGCCGCCGCCAAGAAGGCCGGCCGTATCGCCGCCGAGGGCATGGTGGATACCTATGTGGACGAGAACGGCGTGGGCGTGATCGTCGAGGTCAACTGCGAGACCGACTTCGTCGCCAACACCGATCGCTTCAAGGATCTGTGCCGCGATTTCGCCAAGCACATCGCCGCTGCCGCTCCGGCCAGCGTTGAGGAGATGCTCGCTCAGCCGTTCTACACGGACGCGAGCAAGACCGTCAACGATCTGATCGGCGAGGCGACTGCCTCCATCGGCGAGAAGATCTCCGTGCGCCGCTTTGCCCGCTTCGTGGCCGAGCACGGCATGGTGGATACCTACAACCACATGGGCGGCCGCATCGGCGTTATGGTCGAGCTGTCCTGCCCGGAGGTCAACGACGAAGTGAAGGCGCTGAGCCACGACCTCGTCATGCACATCGCCGCCGCGAACCCGCAGTATGTGCGCCGCGACGAGGTGCCGACCGATAACCTCGAGAAGGAGCGCGAGGTGCTGACCCAGCAGGCGCTCAACGAGGGCAAGCCGGCGAAGATCGTCGAGCGTATGGTCGAGGGCCGCATCGAGAAGTACTACAAGGAAGTCTGCCTCCTCGAACAGCCGTTCGTCAAGGATCCCGACATCAATGTGACCAAGATGCTCGGCGGCAAGGCCGACGTCGTTCGCTTCGTGCGCTTTGAGCGCGGCGAGGGTCTTGAGAAGCGTCAGGACAACCTCGCGGCGGACATCGCGGCTGAGCAGGCCAAGATGAAGAAGTAATTTCTTCCCACACAGGGGCATGCGCAAGCATCGCCCCTTTTTTTGAAGACACGGAGAGGAGAAACACCATGGCAAAGTATAAGCGCGTTCTCATCAAGCTCAGCGGCGAAGCGCTGGGCGACCACGGCCGCCTGTTTGATTTTGAGCAGATCGACCGTGTGGCCGACGTGATCCGCCAGCTTCACGAAACGGGCGCGGAAATCGCCATCGTGATCGGCGCAGGCAACATCTGGCGCGGCCGTCAGGGTCCGGCGGCGAAGATGACCGCCGTCAACGCGGATCACATGGGCATGCTCGGCACGGCGATCAACTCCATCGCGATGCAGGACGCCGTGGAACGTCAGGGCATTGCGAGCCGCGTGATGAGCGCGGTGGAGATGACGCGCTTCTGCGAGCCGTACACCTACCGCCGCGCTGTGCGCCATCTGGAAAAGGGGCGCGTGGTGATTTTCGCTTGCGGCACGGGCAACCCGTTCTTCTCCACCGATACGGCGGCGGCGCTGCGCGCGGTTGAAATCGGCGCGGACGCGATTCTGCTGGCCAAGAACGTGGACGGCGTATACGACAGCGACCCGCGCGTGAACCCGGAGGCGAAGCTGCTGCGCGACATCACCTATCAGGAGGTGCAGGAGCGTGACCTCAAGGTGATGGATGCTTCCGCGATCACGATCTGCCGCGAGAACAAGGTGCCGTGCATCCGCGTGTTCGGTCTGGACGATCCGCAGAACATCCTGCGCGTCATCGAAGGCGACATGATGGGCACGGTCGTGCATCCCTAAAGCGACGACAAAGTGAATAAAGAGGCTGTCAAGCTCATAAAACCGATATTTCAAGAAAAACTAAGCATTTTCGCCCGAAGGTTTCCAAAGGGAGATGCGCCAAACAGGCGCCGTAAACGCTCGGAAAGCCCTTTGGTGGGGGATGGGGCAAAGCCCATATTCTGAAATGTTTCGTTTTTGATTCTTGAACGATCTGGACTGAGCTTGACAGCCTCTTTGCGTCAGTTTTGAATGGATTACACAAAAGGGCTTGCCAAAGACATGGGTTGTGGGTTAAAATATAGAAAAAGAAATTCGAGGAGGTATCTCCCATGACGATTACCGAAATCCAAAACAACGCGAAAACCAAGATGGAAAAGACCAAGGACGTGCTCCGTTCCGACCTGATGGCGATTCGCGCAGGCCGCGCGAACCCGCAGCTTCTTGACCGCATCACGGTGGATTACTACGGCACGCCGACCCCGCTCAAGAACGTGGCGAACATCTCCGCGCCGGAACCGCGTATCCTCCAGATCAACCCGTGGGACGCGAAGATGGTAAAGGATATCTCCCGCGCGATTCAGGCCAGCGATTTGGGGCTGACCCCGTCCAACGACGGCAAGGTGATCCGCCTGATGCTGCCGGAGCTGACCGAGGAGCGCCGCAAGGAGCTGACCAAGCTCGTGCGCAAGACCGCCGAAGAGAGCAAGGTGGCCATCCGCTCGATCCGCCGCGACGCGGTCGATCAGGTGAAGAAGCTCAAGAAGAACAACGAAATCACCGAGGATGACCAGAAGAAGGCTGAGGAAGATATCCAGAAGCTGACCGACGCGGCGATCAAGGACATCGACAAGATCGACGCGGAGAAGGAAAAGGAGATCATGGAGGTCAAATGAGAACGCTGCTGCTCGGGCTTCCTTTGAAGCAGGCTGAGGCGATTCTGGGCGAGGCGGGCATTTCTCCGCAGGTTCGCGTGACCGACGCGCCGCGCCGCGAAAAGAAGGATGGCGGAACATTGCGCGTCGTTTTCGCATCGGACGACGGAAAACAGCTCGTTGCCGCGAGATTTTTTGACCCGATTTCCGATCCGCAACCGTAAACAGACAGACACGGCGGGTTTCGTCGGAGCGGCGCTCTGCGATGCCCGCCTTTTGGATATCGAGAAAAACGGAGCGATGGCAGGCGGCGCTTGGATGGCCGCGGGAGGATAAGGATGGCAGCTCTTGGCCAAAATGAAGGAAAAGCGCCGGTGACGACGGCGAAGGCGCTTGAAAAGGAATTTTTGCCGCGCCACGTGGCGATCATTATGGATGGCAACGGGCGCTGGGCGCAGAAGCGCGGCATGCCGCGCACGTTCGGCCACAAGGCGGGCGTGGAGGCGCTGCGCGAAATCATCAAATACTCCGACGAGCTGGGCGTGGAGGCGCTGACGGTCTATGCGTTTTCGGCCGAGAACTGGAAGCGCTCGACGGAGGAAGTCGGCGCGCTGATGCGGCTCTTGCTGCAATATTTCACCAGCGAAATCGACGAGCTGAACGAGAAGAACGTGCGCATCCGCATATTGGGCGACATCGACGGCATGCCGGGAGGACTGGAAAAACAGAAGGACGCGCTGCACGCCGCCATTCGCCGCACGCACGAAAACACCGGCTTGCAGCTCAATATCGCGCTGAATTACGGCGGTCAGCAGGAAATCGTCCGCGCCGCGCAGAAATTGGCTGAGCGTGTGGCGGCGGGCGCCATGAAGCCGGAGGAAATCGACAGGGCGGCGTTTGAGGGCGAATTGTATACCGCCGGTCTGCCGGACGTCGATTTGCTGATTCGCACGAGCGGGGAGATGCGGCTGAGCAACTTCCTGCTCTATCAGCTCGCGTATGCGGAATTTTATCAGACCGATACGCTCTGGCCGGATTTTGACCGCCATGCTTATGATGAAGCGCTGCTGGCGTTTGCGAAGAGAAATCGCCGGTTTGGCGGCGTTTAAGAAAGAAGGATTATATGAAAACTCGCCTGATTACGGCGGCTGTCGGCGTGCCGTTCCTCATCTTTACGCTGGTTGTGCGGGGCTGGTTCGCGGAGTTTGTCATTGTCGCGCTGACCTTTATCGCGATGTATGAAAACTATCGCGCGCTGAAAAAGGCGGGATATGCCGTCTGCGAATGGGGCGGATATGTCGCCACGGCGGCGATGTGGCCGCTCAGCCGCCTGATGGGCGTGCTTGATCCGCTGCTGCTGCTGGTGGCGGCGATGGGCGTTTCGATGACCGGCGTGATGCTGCACGAAAAGCCGGCGTTCCCGGACGCGGCGGCTTCGGTGTATCCGCTGCTGACCTGCTTTCTGCCGATGTCCATGTTTATGATGATGATGAACAGCACCTACGGCGTTGTGCCGGGCATTGCGCTCATCACGATGGCGTTTGCCATCGCTTACGCGGGCGACGGCGCGGCGTATTTCGGCGGTCGGGCGCTGGGCAGGCACAAGCTCTGCCCGAACGTCAGCCCGAAAAAGACGGTGGAGGGCGCAATTTTCGGCGTGATCGGCGGAACGCTCGCGGGGCTGGTCTGCCGCGCCGTGTTCGTGTATGTGTTCCACATGCAGATGCCGGGGATTCCGGCGACGATTGCGCTGGGGCTGATCGGCTCGGCGGCGGGCGAGATCGGCGATCTGGCCGCGTCGCTGCTCAAGCGCCACAGCGGCATCAAGGATTACGGCCATATCTTCCCCGGCCACGGCGGCGTGATGGACCGGTTTGACAGCGTGATTTTCACGCTGATTGTGATGTACTGCTATACGCTCGTGCTCTGACGCGGGCGCATGCGGCCGGATGACGCGATTTCCAAGTGAAAAACGGAGGCAAATATGCGAAAGTTGGCGATATTGGGTTCTACGGGTTCCATCGGCACGCAGGCGCTGGATGTTGCGGCGCGCCACAGCGACCGATTTGCCGTCACCGCGCTGGTGGCGCACAGCTCGAGCGAAAAGCTCTTTGAGCAGGTGCGGCAGTTCCATCCGCAGATTGCGGCGCTTTCCGTCGAGCCGAAGGAGATCCCGGCGGATATCAGGGAGAGCTGCCAGTGGATGTTCGGCGAAAACGTGCTGCTGGACGTGGTGCGCGCGTGCGACGCGGACGACGTGCTCGTTTCGGTCGTGGGCGTCGTCGGTCTGGCGGCGGTGATGGAGGCGCTGGCCTGCGGCAAGCGCGTCCTGCTGGCCAACAAGGAGCCGCTCGTCGCGGGCGGCGAGCTGGTGACGGAGGCGGCGCGCAAGGCGGGTCATCCGCTGCTGCCGGTGGACAGCGAGCACAGCGCGATTTTCCAGTGCCTGCAGGGCGCGCAGGGCAATACGCCGACCCGCTTGATTCTGACGGCGAGCGGCGGGCCGTTCCGCACGTGGAAGAAAGAGGACATCTACAACGCACGGCCTGAGCAGGCGCTCAAGCACCCGAACTGGAGCATGGGCCGCAAGATCACCATTGATTCCGCGTCGATGATGAACAAGGCGCTGGAGGTCATCGAGGCGAGATGGCTGTTCGACATGCCCGCCGAGAAGATTGATGTGCTGATTCATCCGCAGAGCGTCATACATTCTATGGTCGAATACGCGGACGGCGCGGTGATGGCGCAGCTTGGCACGCCGGATATGCGCCTGCCGATTCTTTATGCGATGAGCTGGCCGGAGCGGCTTCCGACCGGCGGCCGGCGGCTTGATTTTACGCAGATGAACGCGCTGACCTTCGAGCAGCCGGATAACGACCGTTTCCCCGGCCTCCGGCTGGCGTATGACGCGCTGGCGGCCGGCGGCTCGATGAGCGCGGTGCTCAACGGCGCGAACGAGGTTGCGGTGGACGCATTCCTGCACGAGAAAATCCCCTTCGGCGCGATTGCGCGGCTGGTGGAGGAGACGATGCAGGCCGTGCCGGTGATTGCGCACCCGACGCTCGAGCAGGTGTTTGAGTGCGACCGCGCCGCGCGGCAAAAGGCGGCGGCGCTGCTGGCGCGCTTCGGCGCATAACGCGGGAGGTGCTTTCGTTTCATGTATGTGGTTCTGGCGCTGCTGCTGCTGGGCGTGCTGATTATCGCGCATGAGGGCGGCCATTTCTGGGCGGCGCGCGCCTGCGGCATCGGTGTGCAGGAATTTTCGATGGGCATGGGGCCGCTGATTGCCAAATGGCAGAGCAAAAAGGGGACGCAGTTTTCCGTGCGCCTGCTGCCCATCGGCGGCTATTGCCAGTTTTACGGCGAGGATGAGGAAAAGAACGACCCGCGCGCATTCAACAACCAGCCGGTTTGGAAACGCGCGATAACGGTGTTCAGCGGCCCACTGATGAATTTTGTGATCGCGTTTCTGGTGATTGCGCTGTTTATGAGCGCCATCGGCGTGAACGCCGTCGTGCCGAAGGTGGCGCAGGTGGAGGAAACCGCGCAGGCGGCCGGTTTGCAGATCGGCGACGAAATCACGGCGGTGAACGGCGAGACGGTCGCGACGTCGGACGCGATTGCCAAGGCCATTTCGGCTTCGGGCGGCGAGGCGGTGACGCTCACTGTGAAGCGGGACGGCCGGACGCTCGATTTGACGCTGACCCCGTTTTACGACGCGCAGGCCGGGCGCTATCGCGTGGGCTTCTCGTTCGGGCAGGAGCGCGTTCGGATATCCGTTTTTGAGAGCATCCCGTTTTCGCTCCAATACAACGTGGAGAGCGTGAGGCTGATTCTGTCCACGCTCAAAAATCTGGTATTCAAGGGGCAGGGCGTCGATGACGTGACCGGCCCGGTCGGCACGGTTTACGTCATTCAGGAGGTCACGCAGCAGGGCGGCTTCGAGGTTTATCTGGAGCTGCTGGCGCTGATCAGCGTCAACCTCGGCGTGATGAACCTGCTCCCGATTCCGGGGCTGGACGGCAGCCGTCTGCTGTTCCTGCTGGCGGAGGCGATTCGCCGCAAGCCGGTCAAGCGGGAGCTGGAGGGCGCGATTCACGCGGCGGGCTTCATTCTGCTGATGGGGCTGATGGTGCTGCTGACGTACAAGGACATCATGCGTTTCTTTGTGAAGGGATAGCCGCTGGCGGCCGTCTCTCCCGTTGAAAAGCGCGGTCATCAAGCATAGGGGAGAAAGAACATGAGCAAGAAAACACGGCAGGTTCAGGTCGGCAGCGTCCGCATCGGCGGCGGCGCGCCGGTCAGCGTACAGTCGATGACCAACACCGACACGGCGGATGTGGAGAAGACGCTCTCCCAGATTCGCGCGCTGACGGTTGCGGGCGCGGACATCGTCCGCGTATCCGTTTACAATGAGGCCTGCGCCGACGCGGTGCGCGCGCTGGTGGACGGCAGCCCCGTTCCGCTGGTCGCCGACATCCATTTTGATTACAAGCTCGCCATCAAGGCGGTGGAAAACGGCATCCACAAGCTGCGCATCAACCCCGGCAACATCGGCGGCGAGAAGAACGTGCGTATACTGGCGGACTGCGTCAAGGCGCATCATATCCCGGTGCGCATCGGCGTGAACTCCGGCTCGGTGGAGAAGGATATCCTCGCCAAATACGGCGGGCCGACCCCGCAGGGCATGGTGGAAAGCGCGCTGGCGCACGCAAAAATGCTGGAAAACTGCGGCTTTTACGACATGGTGCTCTCCATGAAGGCGAGCAACGTGCCGGATACCGTTGCGGCGTATCGGCTGGCCAGCGCGCAGTGCGATTATCCGCTGCACCTCGGCGTGACCGAGGCGGGTCTGCCGGAGCAGGGGAAAATCAAGAGCGCAATCGGCATCGGCGCGCTGCTGCTGGATGGCATCGGCGACACGATCCGCGTTTCGCTGACGGGCGATCCGTGCCTCGAACCGCCGGCCGGCATTGAGATTTTGCAGGATGTCGGCTTGCGCAAGGACTTCGTGCAGTATGTCTCCTGCCCGACCTGCGGGCGCACCTGCATCGACGTGGGCGGAATCATGCGCCGTGTGCAGCAGGAATTGAAGGGTGTAAACGTGCCGTTCAAGGTGGCCGTCATGGGCTGCGTGGTCAATGGGCCGGGCGAAGGGCGCGAGGCGGATATCGGCATCTGCGGCGGCGGAAACGGCGCGGGTCTGCTGATTAAAAAGGGTCAGCCGCCGCAGAAAGTGACCGGCGATCTGGCACAGATTTTGATTGACGAGATTCACAAGATGCTCTGATTTGCGAGAGAAAGCGAGAGAAGCATATGAATCAGTATGTATATGATCAAATTATTTCAGAAATTGATAGAATAATATCTAATGGTGGATTTTTGCTGTTTCTGATTTGGTTTATTCAAAGAACAATTATCGGGATTCTATGCTTTAAGCTGGCTGAAAAAAAGGGATATGTGGGTTACTTCTTTACAGGCGCATTGCTTGGTATTCTGGGATTTGTGTATGTTATATGCCTTCCGGATTTGAAAATGCAGAAATATGCAAAAATGTGTTCAACGCGAATTCAAAAACTTGATCAAAGGGTTGAACAATTGGAAGAATGGCAAGCATACTATCAATAATCCAACCTCCCTCTCAGAGGGAGGCTTTTGGTATGAGAAGCGCATTTGAACGGATGGATTTGAAAGTTTTCGGATTGCGAACCGGCTCCCTCTTTGAGGGAGCTGTCAGCGAAGCTGACTGAAGGAGTTGGTGACGTACAGTGGCACAGCAGTGGGAAGGCCTGCTCGAAGGCGCGGCGCAGGAGCTGAAGGGGCATTTGACCCTGGAGCGCGTGACGGCCAGCAAGACGGGCGACGAGATCGCGGTCTTTTTCTCTTCGGATATGCTGGTGGAGGAAAAGCCGTTTCTGGCGGCGCAGCGCGCCATCCGGCGCAATTTCGCGCCGACACGGGTGAAGCTGATCATCCGCTCGCCGCAGCTCGCGCAGGATTTTCTGAATGACCCGCAGAAGTATGCGCCGTTCATTCTGCGCTGCGTCAAGCGCCGCCATCCCTCCGGCGCGCCGTTTATGAACGACGCAAAGCTGGAATGTAAGGGCGATGTGCTCAGCGTGCTTGTGCCGCAGAACATCGCGCCGAAATTCCTCGCGCAGTCCGGCGTGGATCATTACATCGAGCAACTGATCGAGAATGTGTTCGTGACGAAGGTACACGTCGTCTTTCAGGCGGTGAAGCTGCGCGAGGAGCAGCTGGAGGAGATTCGCCGCCGCCGCAAGGCCGAGGACGAGCAGGCCGTCGCAGAGATGATTAAGACGCAGAGCGAGCAGGTCGCCGCGCAGGAGGTCAAAGCGGCCAAAGAAAAGCCGAAAGCCGTCTTCGGGCGGCCGATCACCGCCGAACCGCTGCCCATCAGCGAATTGACGGAGGAAGCCAGCAAGCTGACGATCTGCGGCGAGGTGCTGACGGTGGAGACGCGCGAGCTGCGCGGCGGCGAAATGCAGCTTCTCTCCTTCGCGCTGACGGATTATACGAACACCATCAAGTGCAAGGCGTTTTTGCGCTATAAGCCCAGAAAGGGGCGCTTTGGCGGCGCCTCGCAGGAGGAGGACGACCGCCCGCCGACGGAGGAAGAAAAGAAGGCGGTTGACGACGTGATTGCAGCCGTCAAGGAGGGCAAATGGTTCGCCGTTCGCGGCGATGTGAAGATGGACAGCTTCGAGCACGGCCTGGTGATGATGGTCAACGACATCGACGGACGGGAGAAGCCCATGCGTCAGGACACGGCCGAGCGCAAGCGCATCGAGCTGCACATGCACACCAACATGAGCGAGATGGACGCGGTCTCCTCGGCCAGCGACCTGATTAAGCGCGCGGCGCAGTGGGGACACCCGGCCGTCGCCATCACGGATCATGGCGTGGTGCAGGCGTTTCCGGAGGCATTCGGCGCGGCGAAAAAGAACAAGATCAAGCTTATTCCGGGCATGGAGGGTTATCTGACGGATGTGACCGTCGTGGTCAAGGACGGCGACGACCGGCCGCTGACGGATGATATCGTCGTGGTGGACTTTGAAACCACGGGGCTCAACCCGCGCAAATGCCGCATTATGGAGATCGGCGCGGTGCGCATCCGCAACGGACAGGTGGTGGAGGAATACAGCCGATTTGTCAACCCGATGGAGCCGATTCCGCAGGAGGTTTCCGAGTTGACGCACATCACCGACGCGATGGTGGCCGACGCGAGCCCGGCGGAGGTCGAGATTCCGAAGCTGCTGGAATTCATCGGCGGGGCGGCGTTCGCGGCGCACAACGCGAAATTCGATTATTCCTTCCTGACGGAGGAATGTAACCGGCTGGGCATTGAAATCCACATGCCGGTGATCGACACGCTGGAATTTTCCCGCCGGATGTACCCTAGCCTCAAGAGCCACAGGCTCGGCGCGGTCTGCAAATCGCTGGGCATCAGCCTCAAAAACGCACACAGAGCCGTGCACGACGCACGCGCGACGGCGCACATGCTCAACCGCATGCTCGACACGGCCAGAGAGAAGGGCGTCACCCGGCTGAACGAAATCAATTCCGCGCTGACGGGAGGCGCCATCGGCGATTCGTATCACATCATTCTGCTGGCGGCCGAGCAGGAGGGCATGACCAACCTGAACAAGATCGTTTCGGAAGGCCACCTCAACTATTTCAGCCGCAAGCCGCACACGCCGCGCGAGATTTTGCAGAAATACCGAAAGGGCATCATCGTCGGCTCGGCCTGCGAGGCGGGCGAGCTGTTCCGCGCCGTTGCGGACGGCAAAAACGACACGGAGCTCAAGCGGATTGCGCGGTTCTACGACTACCTCGAAATTCAGCCGATCGGCAACAATGCGTTTATGCTGCGCGAGGGCATGGCGGAGGACGAGGAACAGCTTCGCGACTTTAACCGAAAAATCGTCTGGCTGGGCGAGGAGCTGGGCATTCCGGTCTGCGCGACGGGCGACGTGCACTTCCTCGACCCGAAGGATGGAAAATTCCGCGCGATCATTCAGGCGGCGCACGGCTTTAAGGATGCGGACAATCAGCCGCCGCTGTATTTCAAGACGACGCAGGAGATGCTCGAGGAATTCAGCTATCTGGGCAAGGCGAAGGCGGAAGAGGTCGTCATCGACAACCCGGCGAAGATCGCCGCGCGAATCGGCGAAATCGGCCTGTACCCGAAGCACCCGGAGGGCAAGGAGACGTTCCAGCCGTTCTGGCCGGACGCGGCGGACAACATCCGCAACCTCTGCGAAGAACAGATTCGCGAATGGTTTGGCGACAACCCGCCGGAAATCGTCGTGGCGCGCAAGGAAAAGGAGCTTTCCTCCATTCTGGGCTACGGCTACGGCACACTGTACAACATCGCGGAGAAGCTGGTCAAAAAATCGAACGCGGACGGCTATCTGGTCGGCTCGCGCGGCAGCGTCGGCTCGTCCTATGTGGCGCATCTGGTCGGCATATCGGAGGTCAACGCGCTGCCGCCGCACTATCGCTGCCCGAAATGCAAATGGTACACGTTCGATGTGGACAAGAGCAAATACAAGGTCGGCGTTGACCTGCCGCCGATGAAGTGCCCGCAGTGCGGCGAGGAGCTTTACCGCGACGGATTCGATATCCCGTTCGAGGTCTTCCTCGGATTCAAGGGCGACAAGGTGCCGGATATCGACCTGAACTTCTCGGGCGTGTATCAGCCGCGCGCGCACGCCTACATCGAGGAGCTGTTCGGCAAGGGATACTGCTACCGCGCGGGAACCATCGGCACGCTGGCGGATAAGACGGCTTACGGCTACGTCAAGAAATACTGCGAGGAGCGGGAGCTGACGCTTTCGGAGGCGGAGATGAACCGGCTGGCGCTGGGCTGCGTCGGCGTGAAGCGCACGACGGGTCAGCACCCGGCGGGCATGGTCGTTCTGCCGAAGGAATACGAGATTCAGCAGTTCGTCGCCATCCAGCATCCGGCCAACGACATGACCAGCCCGGTCATCACGACGCATTACGACTTCGGCTCGATGCACGACGTTCTGGTGAAGCTGGACGTTCTGGGGCACGACGACCCGACGATGATCCGCATGCTGATGGATTTGACGGGCGTTGACGCGCGCACCCTGCCGCTGACCGACCCGGACGTGATTTCGCTGTTCTCCGGCACGCAGGCGCTGGGGGTGACGCCCGAACAGATCGGCTCCAAGACGGGCACATACGGCGTGCCGGAATTCGGCACGAAGTTCGTCCGCCAGATGCTGGAGGAGACGCACCCGACGACGATGGAGGAGCTGATCCGCATTTCCGGCCTGTCCCACGGAACGGACGTGTGGATCGGCAACGCGCAGGAGATCATCAAGGCGGGCATTGCGCCGCTGGCCTCGTGCATCTGCTGCCGCGACGATATCATGAACGCGCTCATCGACTACGGCGTTGCGCCGAAGATGTCGTTTGACACGATGGAATCCGTCCGAAAGGGGCGCGGGCTCAAGCCGGAGATGGAGGAAGCCATGATCGAGCACAATGTGCCGACATGGTTCATCGACTCCTGCAAGAAGATCAAATACATGTTCCCGAAGGGGCACGCGGTCGCCTACGTGACGATGGCGCTGCGCATCGCGTGGTACAAGGTGCACCGGCCGGCGGCGTATTACTGCGCGTATTACACCGTTCGGGCGGACTGCTTCGACGCGAGCATCCTCGGCGGAACGCAGGAAGCCATCCGCGGCCGCTATAAAGAGATGGAAGAAAACAGCAAGGATTTGACCCAAAAGGACAAGGATCTGATGATTATCATGGAGCTGGTGATCGAAATGCTCTGCCGCGGCATCAAACTGGCGCCGGTCGATCTGTATAAGAGCGACGCGACGAAATTTCAGGTGGTGGACGAGAAGACGATCCGCATGCCCTTCAACGCCCTGCCCGGGCTGGGCGAGGCCGCCGCGCAGAGCATCGTGGATGCGCGCGAGCAGTCGCCGTTCATTTCCATCGAGGATTTGCGCAACCGCACGAAAATTTCCGCATCGCTGATTGATTTGCTGCGCGAGGGCGGCTGTCTGGGCGGCCTGCCGGAAAGCAACCAGACGACGCTGTTCTCGTTCTGATTTCGCCCAAAAACGGAATAAATCTTATGTTATAAATGCGAATTTCGACGGAATAGCTGACAAACCATGTATAGAGGGTTGTTTTTTTGAAAAAGCGGTGATATAATAACCGCATAAGATGGCGGCGCAGGGAGTTTTGTACCCTGCGGGTGGATGCGAAAGAGTGGGAGAAGCGCCCACTCTTTCTATCTGCCGCAGCCGTTTGAGCGAATTTTTTGAGTGACTTTGGGAGTGTGTGAATGGCACAAAGCGATTTGACCCGTGTGATTGAGCCGGCCTGCCAGAAGCTTGCCGAGCAGCATGGCTTTGAGCTGGTGGATGTGGAGCTTGTGCGCGAGGGCGCGAGCCGTTATCTGCGGATTTATATTGACAAACCCGACGGTATTACCTTGAGCGATTGCGAAACGTATCACCGCGCTGTGACCCCGCTGGTCGAGCGTGTGGATTACGATTTCCTTGAGGTATGCTCGCCGGGTCTTGATCGTCCGCTGAAAAAGCAGAAGGATTTTGACAAGCATGCGGGCGAAACGGTGGAAATCCACCTGTTCCGCCCGGTGGAGCGGCGCAAGCAGTTTGAGGGCGAGCTGGTTGGCCTGACGGACGGCGAAATCGTCATCCGCGACGGGGAAAACGAGCTGCGCTTCAAGCAGAAGGACGTTTCGCTGTGCAAGCCCCTGGTGATCATCACCGAGGACGACATCGCAATGGACGAGGAGATGAGCGACGATGAGAAAAACGACTCAGAAGGAAGATAAGCGTCAGGGCATGGACAAAAACGAGAATCGTGAGATGATCGAAGCCGTCGCGGCGCTGGCCAAGGAAAAAAACATCAGCAAGGAGCTGCTCTTTTCTGCGATTGAAGAGGCACTGAAGAGCGCTTATAAAAATAATTTCAGCAAGGAATACGGCATGCCGCCCTCCAACGCGAACGTGCGCGTGGAGCTGAACCGGGAGACCGGCGCGGTTCGCCTGTACGCCCGCAAGACGGTCGAGCGCTGGCCCACCGACGAGGCGACCGAGATTTCCATCGAGGAAGCGCAGGCGATTCAGCCCAGCTACCAGCAGGATGATATCGTCGAGGTCGAGGTCACGCCGGATAACTTCCGCCGCGTCGCCGCGCAGACGGCCAAGCAGGTCATCGTGCAGAAGATCCGCGAGGCCGAGCGCGGCAAGGTCTACGACGACTTCATCGAGAAGGAAAACGAGATTCTGACCGCGATCGTGCACAGCGTCGATCCCGAAACGAAGGATGTTTACGTCGAGCTGGGCAAGACCGAGGGCGTGCTCGAGCCGAGCCAGCAGATGGCCAGCGATGTGTACGCGCCGGGCGAGCGCTTTAAGGTTTACGTGCTGGAGGTCGTCGCGGATCGCCGTCTGGCGCGTCCGGGCGCAAAGCACGGCCCGCAGGTGAGCGTATCGCGCATCCATCCGGGCTTGGTGAAGCGCCTGTTCGAGCTGGAGGTGCCGGAGATTCAGAGCGGCATTGTGCAGATCAAGTCCATCTCCCGCGAGGCGGGCAGCCGCACGAAGATGGCGGTGCACTCCACCGACCCGATGATCGACCCGGTAGGCTCCTGCGTCGGCCCGCGCGGCCAGCGCGTGGATCGCGTGGTGACCGAGCTGCGCGGCGAGAAGATCGACATCATCAAGTGGTCGGCCGACCCGGCGGAGTTCGTCGCCAACGCGCTGAACCCGGCGCACGTGGTGAACGTGTTCGTCAACGAGCAGGAAAAGGCCTGCCGCGTGGTTGTGCCGGACAATCAGCTCTCGCTGGCCATCGGCAAGGAAGGCCAGAACGCCCGCCTCGCCGCGCGCCTGACGAGTTGGAAGATCGACATCAAGAGCCAGAGCCAGGTTGACGAGCAGGTTGAGGCCGAGGCCGGCGAAGCGCCGATGGTCGAAGGCGACGCCGAGTAAAAGCGGGGTGCGCCAATGAAGACACGCAAAATTCCCATGCGCATGTGCGTGGGTTGCCGCGAGATGAAGGAGAAAAAGGCGCTGCTGCGCATCGTTCGCAGCGCGCAGGGCGAGATCAGCTTTGACAGAATCGGCAAGGCTCCGGGTCGCGGCGCATATATTTGCAAATCGAAGGACTGCCTGACGAAGGCGGTTCGCCAGCGGCAGCTTGACCGCGCGCTGGAAACGAAGATCGACGAGGCCGTGCTGAACCAACTGATGGAGGAAATTGATGCAGATTGAGCGCGACGCTTTCTACGCGATGCTGGGCATCGCCATGCGCGCGGGGCAGCTGAGCCTCGGCGAGAGCGGCGTGCTCAAGGCGATTTCATCCGGAGCGGCTTTGTTTATGATTCTGGATGCGGGCGCATCCGACAATACGAAGAAGAAATTCCGAGATTCCTGCGCGTTTTATCAGGTTCCGCTTTATGAAACGACGCCGGACAGACTGGGCAGCGCCATCGGCAAGCCGGGACGCATGAGCGCCGCGATTGCGCGGGGCTCGCTGGGCGGCAAGCTGCTGGCTTTAGCCAAGGAAGAGGAGACGGGCGACGCGCCGTCTCAGGGAAGATAACCACACGACAGTGACGCAATTTGCGGGGGTGCAAGGGCAGAATGTCCAAAATGAAGGTTCAAGACGCAACAAAGGAACTCAGCCGCCGGGCGGCGAAGCTGCTGGGAGACGTAACGGGAGTTCGTACCGCAGCGGAGAAGACGCTCGCCGAGCTGCGCAAGATTGAAAACGGCTTTACGCAGCAGCAGGAGGCCGAGCGCGAGGAGAAGCGCCGCGAGGAACAGCAGAAGGCGCTCAGCTCGCAGAGCAAGGCATGGACGATGCCCGATGACGTGCCGGTGGAGAAGGCCGAGGAGAAAGCGCCGGTTGAGGCGGCCAAGCCGCAGCCGGAAGCGAAACCGGAAGCGAAACCGGAAGCAAAGCCGGAAGCAAAGCCGGAAGCAAAGCCGGAAGCGAAGCCCGCTCCGGCGGCGCGCCCCCAGCAGAGCGGCAATGCGCCGCGCCCGCAGGGCGGCAGCTTCACGCCGCGCGGGGATCGTCCGCAGGGCGGCAACTTTGCGCCGCGCGGGGATCGTCCGCAGGGCGGCAATTTCGCGCCGCGCGGGGATCGTCCGCAGGGCGGCAATTTCGCGCCGCGTGGGGATCGTCCGCAGGGCGGCGCCCGTCCGGCAGGCGGCATGGGCGGCGCTCGCCCGATGGGCGGCAACCGTCCGCAGCGCGGGCCGAAGGGGCCGGAGCTGATGCCCACGGTCGAGAAGGAGCGCGTTTCCAACTACGACCCGAACAAGAAGATGCGCCAGCGTCAGCATGACCCGGAGCATCAGCCGGTGAAGAACCGCAAGCAGCTTGCGCGCGACACGGGCTACGGCATGGACGACGATGTGGTGCGCGGCCGCCGCAAGAAGGGGCGTCAGCTCTCTGCGCAGCAGATGATGGCCCCGATCAAGATCGAGACGGCCTATATGACCGCCGAAACCATCACCGTCCGCGATTTGACCGAGCGCATCGGCAAGCCGGCGGGCGAGATCATCAAGAAGCTGATGCTGCTGGGCATCATGGCGACGATCAATCAGGAGCTGGATTTCGATACCGCGTCTCTGGTGGCTTCCGAATTCGGCGTGACGCTGGAAATGAAGCTCGACAAGACCGCCGAGGACGCGCTCTCCGCCGAGAACGTGGAGGACAGCGAGGAAGAGCTGGTCACGCGCCCGCCGGTCGTCACGATCATGGGTCACGTCGATCACGGCAAAACGTCGCTGCTTGACTACATCCGCAAGGCGAAGGTGGCCGTGGGCGAGGCCGGCGGCATCACCCAGCACATCGGTGCGTACATCGCCAAGGTGGGCGACCGCCAGATCACCTTCCTGGATACGCCGGGTCACGAGGCCTTTACGGCGATGCGCGCCCGCGGCACACAGGCGACCGATATCGCGATTCTGGTCGTTGCGGCGGACGACGGCGTGATGCCGCAGACCATCGAATCCATCAACCACGCGAAGGCGGCGAAGTGCCCGATCATCGTGGCGATCAACAAGATCGACAAGCCGGGCGCGGATCCGGACGCGGTGAAGCAGGAGCTGACCCGCTACGAGCTGGTGCCGGAGGAGTGGGGCGGCGACACCATCATGGTGAACGTCTCCGCCAAGACCGGCGAGGGCGTCGATGATCTGCTTGAAAACGTGCTGCTGCTGGCCGATATGCTGGAACTGAAGGCCAACCCGAACCGCAAGGCGCGCGGCGTCATCATCGAGGCGAAGCTGGATCATTCCCGCGGCGCTGTCGCGACGGCGCTGGTGCAGAACGGTACGCTGCACGTGGGCGACATGGTGGTTGCGGGCAATGCCTTTGGCCGCATCCGCGCGATGGTTTCCAGCCGCGGCGAGCGTGTCAAGCACGCGACCCCGTCTACGCCGGTGGAGATCATCGGCTTCGGCGGCGTGCCGGAGGCGGGCGACGAGTTCATGGCGGTGGCCGACGAGAAGCTGGCGCGTCAGGTCGTCGAGGAGCGTGCCGCGAAGGCGCGCGCGTCCATGGTCAAGAACAGCTCCGCGTCCACGCTCGAGGAGCTTTACAGCAAGCTCGAGCAGGGCGAGGTCAAGGATCTCAACATCATCATCAAGGCCGACGTTCAGGGCTCCGTCGAGGCGGTCAAGCAGTCGCTTGAAAAGCTCTCCAACGCCGAGGTGCGCGTGCGCACGATCCACAGCGGCGTGGGCGCGATCACCGAGAACGACGTGATGCTGGCCGGCATCGACGGCGCGATCATCATCGGCTTCAACGTCCGTCCGGACGCGAAGGCGCGCGACGCCGCGAACCGCGACGGTATCGACATCCGCTATTACCGCGTGATCTATCAGGCCATCGAGGATATCGAAAAGGCCATGAAGGGCATGCTCACGCCGGAATTCCGCGAGAACGTCATCGGTCACGCGGAGGTGCGCAACGTGTTCAAGATCACGGGCGTGGGCATCGTCGCCGGTTCTTACGTCACCGACGGCAAGCTCCAGCGCAACGCGCAGGTTCGCCTGCTCCGCGACAACGTGGTGGTTTACGAAGGCAAGCTCTCCTCGCTCCAGCGCTTCAAGGACGCGGTCAAGGAAGTGGCCGACGGCTACGAGTGCGGCGTCTGCCTGGAAAACTACACGGATATCAAGGAAGGCGACGTCATCGAGTGCTTCGTGATGGAGGAAATCCCGAGGTAATCGGTTTTCAAGGTCAACAGGCGCGGCCCGGTTGCATGCTTTGCCGCCGGGCCGCCTTTTTTAGAGCAAGGAATAAAAAAATATGGCAAATCAACAATTTGAGCGTACAGACCGCATCGCCAGCGAAATCATGCGCGAAACGGAGAAGATCATCCGCGAGGATGTTTCCGACCCGCGGACGGACTGCATGTTTTCCATCACGCATGTGGATGTGACGCGCGACCTTCGGTATGCGAAGGTCTATGTGAGCGTATACGAAGAGGAAAAGCGCGCGCCGATGATGAAGGCGCTCAAGACGGCGGCGGGCTTTATCCGCCACAATCTGGGGCGGCGCGTGCAGCTTCGCTATACGCCGGAGCTGATTTTTGAACTGGACACGACGATTGAATACGGCGTGCATATCGCGAGCCTGATCAATCAGGTGAGAAAGACGGAGGAGAGTCGATCCGATGACGCAGGAGAAGCGGGAATTTGAGGATTGGCTGAGCTGCGCCCGTCAGGCGAAGCGCGTGGCGCTGCTGGCTCATATTTCCCCGGACGGGGACACCGTGGGTTCTACGCTGGCGCTTCGCCTTGCTTTTTTGGCGCTGGGCAAGCAGGCTGATGTGATTTGCGACGGCGATATGCCGGATAACCTGAAATATCTGCCGGGCAGCGAGGCCATGCTGCACCCGGAAAATGTGAACGGCGCGGATTATGACACGGCGATTGCCGTGGACGTGAGCGACCGCTCGCTGCTGGGCAAGAGCGAGGCCGTGTTTGACGCGGCGGGTTTCCGCATGGTGATCGACCACCACGCGACGAACCCGGCTTTCGGCCAGGCGAATTTCATCCGCAGGGGCGAATCGGCCTGCTGCCTGCTGGCATATGAGGCGATTCTGGGGCTTGGCGTGGAGATGACGAAGGACATGGGGACATGCCTGCTGACGGGCATGAGCACCGACACCGGCCATTTCCAATATCCGGCGACCTCTCCGGCGACGCTGATTGCGGCGGGCGAGCTGCTCAAGCTGGGCGTGGATATCTCCGCGATGACGCGCAGGCTGTATCGCACCCAGCCGATGAACCGCGTGAAGCTGACCCGCATCGCCTACAACAAGCTGCGGTTTATGTTCGATCAGCAGGTGGGCGTGATTGATTTTGACAAGCACGACTTTGAGGAAACCGGCTGCACGTTCGGGCAGGCGGACGGCTTGGTCAACAAGGCGCTGGAAGTGGAAGGCGTTCGCATGGCGGTGTTGGCTTCCGAGCGCGAGGACGGAATCAAGATGTCGCTGCGCGCGGTCGAGCCGGACACGGTGAACGATATCGCCGTGCTTTTCGGCGGCGGCGGCCACGCGCAGGCGGCGGGCTGCACGATTCACGCGCCGCTTCAGGAGGCACTGGATCAGATGCTGGCCGCGATGAAGGACAAGCTGGATAAGACCCCGCGCCCGGAGAAACGCGCATGAACGGGTTTCTCTGTGTGCTCAAGCCGCCGGGAATGACCTCGAGCGACGTGGTGGTTCGCGTTCGGCGCAAGCTGGGCAGGGGCGTGAAGGTCGGCCACGCGGGGACACTTGACCCGGAGGCTTCCGGCGTGCTGCCACTGATGATCGGGCGCGCGGCGCGGCTGTTTGATTATCTGGTCGAAAAGGAAAAGACATACGTTGCGCAGCTCAAACCCGGCTATGCGACCGATACGCAGGATGCGCATGGGGCGATTATCGCGGGCGAGGGCGCGCATGCGACACGGGCACAGCTGGAAGCGGTTTTGCCGCGGTTTATCGGCGAAATTGCGCAGATTCCGCCGATGTATTCGGCGCTCAAGCGGGACGGGCAGAAGCTCTGCGATCTGGCGCGGCAGGGGATCGACGTGAAGGTTGAGCCGCGGCCGACGCAAGTGTACGCCATCCAGGTGCTGCACGAAAACGCGGACGGCAGCTTCATGCTGCAAATCCGCTGCGGGCGCGGAACGTACATCCGGACGCTATGCCATGATATCGGCGAGGCGCTGGGCACGAAGGCGCACATGGGCATGCTGCTGCGCGCGCAGACGGGCATGTTTACGCTGGACGACGCGCACACGATAGAGGAAATCGACGCGGCGGACGAGCTGTCGCCGCTGCTGACGGCGATGGATCAGCCGCTCGGCCATCTGCCGCGGCTCGATGTGCAGCCCAAGGCGGAGCGCTTTGTGCGCAACGGCAACAGGCTGACGCGGCGCGAGCTGATCGGCGACGTTCAGCCGGGGCAGCCGACGCGGCTGTATCTGAACGGGCAATTCTGCGGGATTGGCCGATTTGACGGGGAGACCCTGAAATTTGACGCGATGCTCCTTGAGTGAGGGCGCGCGATCATCGTTTGTGGAGCTAAAAAAGAATGATACTCTTGACACACGAGCGCCAGTGGCGCGGCGGGGAGACGGTGGTTGCCTTCGGCATGTTTGACGGCGTGCACGAAGGGCATGCGCAGCTGATGCGCAAGGCCAACGAGCTGGCGGCGCTGCATGACCTCAAGAGCGTGGTCTACACGTTTTCGTCGCATCCGATGGCGACCTATGCGCCGGAAAAGACGCCGCCGCAGCTGGAGACACGCTCGGAAAAAATTCGCTCGATCGCTCAACTCGGAATCGACGCGGCGGTGCTCCGTCCGTTTGACCGGGCGTATGCCGCGCAGTCGCCGGAGGCGTTTGTGCAGGCGTTTGTGGACGCGCTGCATCCGAAGCACGTGGTCATCGGCTTCAATTACTCCTTTGGCCGGATGGGCGCGGGCAAGGCGGAGGATATGCGCCGCCTCGGGGAAAAATACGGCTTTGAGACGCACGTTGTGGACGAGGTGCAGATCGACGGCCTGCCCGTTTCCTCCACACGGGTGCGCGCGGCCATTGCGGCGGGCGAAATGGAGGAGGCCGCGCGGCTGCTCGGTCGCCCGTATGCGCTCTGCGGCGTGATTCAGCGCGGCAAGCAGCTCGGGCGCAAGCTGGATTTCCCGACGGCGAATCTGCTCTGGCCGGAAGGCAAGGCGATTCCCCCAAAGGGCGTTTACGCGGCGCGGGTCTATGTCGATGAGGCGTGGTACATCGCGGCGGTGAACGTCGGTACGCATCCGACCGCGCCGGGCGGCCCGCCGACCATCGAGGCGAACCTGCTGGATTACGAGGGCGGCTCGCTCTACGGCCATCACATGCGGCTGCTGCTGTGCAGTTTTGTGCGAAGCGAGAAAAAGTTTGATTCGCTGGAAGCGCTGCGCGACGAGGTGATGAAGAACCGCGAGCAGGTGCGGACGTATTTTGAAAACCGGCGGTAAAACGCGGACTGAGCCCGCTGTCCCTCTGCCGAGGACTGCAAAGCGCGGAGGTCTTGCCCGCGCGGGCGATTTTACGCAGCTGCCTATGCGAAAAAAATGAAAAATTCATAGAAAACACGGAAGTTCTGTTTACAAAGCGGGACTTCCGTGTTACAATATCTTTCGGTCTGAACCGCGCGCGCAGATGATCGCGTTCTCCACACGTTCTTCTATGCGGGCGGCGATTGGCACAACATATTTATTTGGAGGATTTTGTCATGGATAAGGCGACGAAGGAAGCAATCATCAAGGAATATGCCCGTCACGAGGGCGACACCGGCTCCCCCGAGGTTCAGATCGCGCTGCTGACCGAGCGCATGGAGTGCGCCGAGGCCGGCGTCATCAACGATCTGAACGGCATTCCCCGTGTCGTCTGGGCAAGGAGCGTGTAATTTCAGTGCAGGGCAGCTATAACGAACAGGAGCGCATCGCGCGCCAGCTGGAGAGCGTCGAGGCGCGCTATCAGGAGCTGTCGGTGCAGATCACCCGCCCGGAGGTCATCGCCGACACGGCGACGTTCACGCGGCTGATGCGCGAGCACAGCGACATCGCGGATCTCGCGGAATTCGCGCGCGGTTTCCGCAAGCTGCGGGAGGACATCGAGAGCGCGCGCGAAATGCAGGCGCAGGACGACGCGGACCTGGCCGAAATGGCCCGGGAAGAGCTGGAAACCTTGGAGCCGCAGATGGAAGAAAAGGCGCAGGAAGCGCGCATCCTTTTGCTGCCCAAGGACCCGGATGACAACCGCAACGCCATCATC